>Ga0208296_100002_pt1 | contig 152155 bp, 146 predicted proteins | sample Wag42014_10_22_FD_187333 | JGI IMG/M metagenome (GOLD analysis project Ga0208296, IMG submission 187333) | Deep subsurface shale carbon reservoir microbial communities from Ohio, USA - Utica-2 Time Series 2014_10_22 (SPAdes) (version 2) ...
AACAATCTATCAAAATGCATTTTATGGTGAATAATAATTAAAAAAATAATTAATTAACTGACCCCTACTAATTTTAAACAAAATTAGTAGGGGTTTTTATATTTTAAAAAATGGGGAAACTATTATTATTCTGGCTAAATTACTATTCTGAGTAAATCACTAAGAAATTTGCAATTTATTTTTATTGTGCTATAATTATAGTGTGAAAAAAATAACTCATGACTTACTTTTATAAAGCATGTGAAATTATAAATTTAATTCTAATATAAAATAGTCATGAAGGAAAGCTTTAATAAAAGTAAAAAAAAATAAAAATATCTAAGGGAGGTAAAAAAAATTGAGTAATAATATTATAGTACTTGGAGCAGGATATGGTGGAGTTACTGCTGCTCAGACTCTCCATAAGAAATTAAAAAAACATCCTGACTCTACAATTACTCTCATTGACAGGAATTCTTATCATACCCTGTTAACAGAATTACATGAGGTGGCAGGCAAAAGGATTGAAGAAGATGCACTTGAAATTGATTTAGAAAGGATCTTTTCTTCAACAAGGGTAAATGTAGTTAAAGACGAGATCAACAATATTGATTTCGAAAATCAAATTTTAAGTTCTGATGATCATCAATACAGCTATGATTATTTGATTATGGGTGCCGGCAGCAAGCCGAGCTACTGTGGAGTTGAAGGTGTAGCCGAACACGCCTTTACACTCTGGTCAATGGATGATTCTAAGTCTATCAGAAAACACATTGAAAATTGTCTGCAGGAAGCAAGAATGACAGATGATCCAGCCGAAAGAAAGGAACTGCTTTCCTTTGCAGTTGCTGGTGGAGGTTTTACCGGAGTTGAAATGGTTGGTGAATTAATTGAATGGCTTGATGATTACAGCAAAGAATATAATATCCCACGCGATGAAATGGAGATTTATAACTTTGAAGGCCTTGATCAAATACTTCCTAATCTCAGTGATGAACTGGTTAAAAAAGCAAGTAATTATATGAGAAAAAAAGGAGTAAATGTTAAGACCGGTGAGTTTGTTGATAGAATTGAAGAAAACAAACTGGTTTTAAATGATGGAATGGAAGTCGAAGCTCGAACCATCATCTGGACCTGTGGGGTGCAGGCAGCTGATTTCGCTGCAAATTCTGGTCTTGCTACTGATCGTGCAAATAGAATAAAGGTAAATAAATATCTGCAGACAGCAGATTATTCCAATGTTTATGCTATTGGTGACAACGCAGCAGCTCCCTGGAAAAATGATCAGATCCTTCCTGCCTTAGTTGAGTCTGCTCAGCAAACAGGTGAATGTGCAGCTAAAAATATTATCGCTGAAATTAAGGGAGGGTCTAAAGAAGAACTTGAGCCAAATTTACACGGAGTTATGGTTTCAGTTGGAAGCAGTTATGCTGTAGCTGAAGTAATGGGCCTATCTTTGACAGGAATTCCAGCTATGTTTATGAAACACTCTGTTAATATGTTCTACCGTTTTGAAATTGGTGGTTTAAAAGAAACATACAGTATGATTACTGAATATATGAAAGAACAGGCTTCTCATAAAGGATTACTACCACAATTATTTGGCTTTGTTAGTGAAACTTCGAGGTCGCTCTGGCTGGTCCCTTTACGTGTCTTTGTTGGAATTATGTGGCTTTATGAGGGTTATACTAAAGTTAGAGATGGCTGGTTAACAGCACCGGATTATTTAGTTTCTGGAGCTTCAGCATCTCCAATTGGTGACTATGCAGTTGGATGGTATGTCTGGTTAAATGAAGCTATTATTTTTAAGTTTCCACTTTTCTTCCAAACTGTAGTTACTTTAAGTATGATAGGAATCGGACTTTCCTTAATCTTTGGTTTATTTGCAAGCCTGGGTGCCCTGGGTTCTGCCGGTTTTTCAGTTAACTTTTTACTTGCCGGTCAGTATGCTCACTGGTCCAGTGACTGGCCTGGACACTTTAGTCCTCTTTTCTGGTTCCTCTTTGCCTCAATTGCTTTAATCGGTTCGGGACGTTCCTTCGGCCTGGATTATTATGTTCTACCCTGGCTGAAAAGTAAAATCTGGAGCAGACCAAAAGATAAGGATCAGGATCTGAGAAAAGTAGTTAAAAAAATAAAATAAATTAATAGACTATTAATTTAAAAATTAGGATAGCAAAAAGCAGGAGCTAAGAAAAGCTCCTGCTTTTTTTAATCAACTTTTAAACTGCAAAATTATATTAAAAAATTAAAATAAATATCTTAAGCTAACAAAAAAGTAATCTATTCTATTTTTGGTTCCATAATATAATTTTTTTAATTGGCCCTGATTTTGCTCTAGCCTCTTTTCATTTAGCGAAGCTGCAAAATAAAGGCGATCAGAATTATTTTTACCGCTGGCCAAACTAAAAGCATTGTAAACATCGACCGCTTTAAAACCACTTTTTTTAAGTAATCTGACAATAGTATCAATCTTATATCCCCGTTCACTATGTGTCTCCTCAAAACAAGGAAGTTGATCATTATCAGGACATATTTTGAGCTTAACCTGCCATAAATTTTCTTTTGCTTTAACAATATCCTCCCAAAAACACTGATAACTATCCCCTTCGATTACAAATGATTTTTCCTCAATAGTTTTAATTCTGCCAATTGAGTTCATATCAAAAATAAATAATCCATTCTCAGTTAAGGAAGCTGCTGCACTCTCAAAACAACTCTGAAGTTGATTCAGATCAGTTAAATAATTTAAACTATCAAAAAAAGAAACTATTAAATTAAATTTGTTTTCAAAATAAAAATCAGTCATATTCTGTTCCTTAAAATTAACTGTTAAGTTCTTACTGTTTTGCTGCAAATGATAGGTTGAGTTATTTTCCTCAATAGAATAATTAATAAATTTACGGGAATTAAATAATTCAGTTTCTAATTTTTCTGCAGCTCTGGCAAGCATTGCTGCAGATAAGTCAAGTGCAGTGACTCTCTTAACTGACTGCAAATTTATTATTTTCAAAGTCATATTAGAAGTTCCAGAAGCTAGTTCTAGAACTGAATTTGGCTTTAGTTTATAATATTTTAAAAGGTCCTTTAAATACCTGAACCAGTATTTATAAGGAACATTTTTCATTACATCATCATAAATTTCAGCAAAATATGTGGTATAACTATAATCCATTTTTAACCCCTATCTTTTGCCAGCTGCATTAAAAAATCAAGATATTCATAGACATCCTTACTTCCTTCCCCACTCTGAGCAGAAAAAAATGTAAAATTATCTTCTCTGGTTAAACTTAATTCTTTATAAATTAATTTTTTCTGTTTTGCTTTTTTATTATTAGATATCTTATCTACCTTTGTAGCAACAATTAGATAACTTAAACCACTGGCCTGCAGCCATTCGACCATCATTTTATCATCTTTGGTTGGTTTATGACGAGAGTCAATAATCTGAACAACTCCAATTAAATTTTCTCTGTAATTTAAGTAAGTATCTATTAGTTCTGCCCAGTCATCTTTTACTTTTTGCGGTACATTGGCGAAACCATAACCAGGCAAATCTACCAGATAAAACTTATCATCAATATTAAAATAATTAAGAGATTGGGTTCTTCCAGGAGTATTACTTGTTCTCGCCAGTTTTTTCTGTCTAGTAATTCTATTTATCAATGATGATTTTCCAACATTTGAGCGACCACTAAAGGCTACCTCAGGCTGCTGCAGCCTGGGGCAGTCTTCATATTTATATACACTTTTATAAAATTCGGCATTACTAATCTGCATGATTTTCATCCTCTAGCAATAAAATATCCATTACCTCATCCATGTGAGAGACAAATGTTACATTTAAGCCTCTGGTAATTTCTTTTTCAATTTCTTTAAATTTATTTTCATTTTTCTTTGGTAAAATAAAGTTATTTATCCCCGCTCTTCTTCCGGCAAGAATTTTAGTTTTTAAACCACCAATCGGCAGCACTCTACCTCTTAAGGAAATTTCTCCAGTCATTGCATAATCTCCACGTACTTTGCGACCTGTTAAAGCAGAGGCTAAAGCAATTGCAATTGTAATCCCTGCTGAAGGTCCATCTTTAGGAACAGCACCCTGAGGTACATGAATATGAATATCATATTTTTTATAAAACCCATCACTTAAGTTTAAGTCATTCTGTTTAGAGCGTACATAACTCAAAGCTGCCTGCGCAGATTCTTTCATTACATCTCCTAAAGAACCGGTAAGAGTTAACTCTCCTTTACCAGGAACTACTGCCACTTCTATATCCAGAATATCTCCTCCTGCCTGATTATAAGCAAGACCTGTAGCCACACCAATTCTGTCTTCAAGATCACTTTCCTGATGTTCATAATCTGCCAGTCCCAGATATTTTTCCACACTATTGACTGCAACTAGAGCTTTATGATCTCTGCCTTCCACAAATTCTTTAGCCACTTTACGTGCTATAGCAGCAAGCTTTCTTTCTAGATTTCTTACACCTGCTTCTCGGGTATATTCCCTGATAACCTTTAGAATAGCATTAGAAGAAATGTTAATCTGATCTTCTTTTAAACCATGATCTTCATATATCTTCGGTAAAAGATGACCTTCTGCAATTTTTAATTTCTCATCTTCAGTATAACCTGGGATTTCAATTAATTCCATCCGATCAAGAAGAGGCGCTGGTATTGTATGAGCTACATTAGCTGTTGTAACAAAAAGAACCTGGGAAAGATCAAATGGAACTTCAAGATAATGATCACCAAACTCTTTATTCTGCTCTGGGTCTAAAACTTCAAGTAAAGCAGACGCAGGATCTCCTCTAAAATCGGAGCTCATTTTATCAACTTCATCCAGTAAAAAGACCGGGTTTTTGCTGCCGGCATCCCGCATAGCATTTATAATCCTGCCGGGTCTGGAACCAATGTAAGTTCTGCGGTGCCCTCTAATTTCTGCCTCATCTCGTACTCCCCCCAGAGAAAGACGGACAAAGTCTCTGTCCAGTGCTCTGGCAATTGAACGACCAAGAGAAGTTTTACCAACACCCGGGGCACCTACAAGACAAAGAATAGGACTTTTCTTAGCTGGTGCCATTTTGCGAACAGCCAGATATTCTAAAATTCTCTCCTTAACATCTTTTAATCCATAGTGATCTGCTTCTAAAATCTGCTCAGAACTTTGTATGTCAATTTCCTCATCTTTTTCTTTATTCCAGGGAAGATCTAAAACACAATCAAGATAGTTGCGAATTACTGTAGCTTCGGGTGACATATTGGGAGTTCGATCAAGTTTTTCAATCTCCTCTTCAACCTTTTCAGCTACATTCTCTGGCAAATCTGCCTCTTCCAATTTTTGATAGTACTCATCAATCTCATCAGTTGAACTTTTGTCCTGATCTAGTTCATCCTGAATAACCTTCATTTTTTCTCTTAAATAATATTCTTTTTGGTTTTTTTCAACTTTCTTTTTTACTCGTTTATTTATATCCTGTTCAATTTTTAAAACTTCAATTTCATCCTGCAGCAAACTCAGCATTTTTTCCAGACGCTGAATTATATCAGTTGCTTCCAGTAATTCCTGTAACTGCTGATATTTCAATTCCACCTGTGATGATATAACATCGGCCAGTCGACCTGGTTCTTCAATATTGCTGGCTGACATAATTGTTTCCGCAGGCAAATTACGATTATATTTAATATATTCTTCAAACTCCTTAACTACAGTCCGCATTAAAGCCTTAACATCTGTAGTTACTTCAACTTTTTCTTCAGGACAGCTTTCTGCTTCAACCAGAAAATATTCTTCTGTATCAATATATTCAATGACCTCAGCTCTTTCCAAACCTTCGACTACAACTTTAATCATACCATTCGGAAGTTTAACCAGCTGTTTTACCTCGGCAATAGTTCCAAACTGATAAATATCATCTATTTCAGGCTCCTCTATTGTTTCATCCTTTTGTGCAGCTATAATAATTTTCTTTTCCTCCATCATCGCTTCCTCCAGAGCAGCTATAGATTTATCTCTGCCAACCAGAAGAGGAATCACCATATGTGGAAAAACAATCACACCCCGGGACGCAAGTAGAGGGAGTTCCATCATTTCTTTAACTTCATTATCTTCAGACATTAATTTTCACCTCTATCAATTATATTTAGATAAACAAATTCTTAAATTAATTATTCTACTTTAATAATTCTGGATTCTTAAGTTTTCCCCTCCAAAATTAATCAAAAAAACGAAAGAGATAATACCACTCACTCATCAGGAGTAATATTATCTCTAAATAATCTCTTACAGCTTAAAATTTTTAAACATTTTACCTTATTTAATCCTTAGCTGTTAAGCGCTTTCTTCCTCTTCTAGTCTCTGTTCTTCAATTTCTAGAATAGGATCAGCATTTTCTTCTATAACTTCCTTAGTAATAATACACTTTCTAATTTCAGGCCTTGAAGGTAAATCATACATGATATCTAAAACAGCATTTTCTACAACTGATCTCAGACCACGAGCACCTGTATCACGTTCTAATGCTTTTGCTGCAATAGCTTTTAAAGCTTCATCAGTAAACTCTAATTCTATATCATCCATAGCAAAGAACTTCTCATACTGTTTTACTAAAGCATTACGCGGTTCTTTCATAATTCGAACCATATCTTCTTCCTCAAGCTGATCTAAAGTAACCTGAACTGGCATTCTACCAATAAATTCTGGAATTAAACCATAGTGCAGTAAATCCTGAGGCTGGATATGCTTTAAAGTATCCCCGATATTCTTATCCTCTTCTTTAGTCTTGATATCAGCTCCAAAACCCATTACCTTTTCGCTAATCCGGGAATCAATTAACTTTTCCAGACCATCAAAAGCTCCACCAGCAATAAAGAGAATATTGGTTGTATCTATCTGAATAAATTCCTGATGAGGATGCTTTCTTCCACCCTGGGGTGGAACACTGGCAACAGTACCCTCTATAATCTTAAGCAGTGCCTGCTGTACACCTTCCCCAGATACATCTCTGGTAATTGATGTATTTTCTGATTTACGGGCAATTTTATCAATTTCATCCACATAAATTATACCTTTTTCTGCTTTTTCTACATCATAATCAGCAGCCTGAATCAGTTTAAGCAGAATATTTTCCACATCTTCTCCTACATAACCAGCTTCTGTTAATGATGTAGCATCTGTTATTGCAATTGGTACATCTATAATCTTGGCCAGAGTTTGAGCCATCAGAGTCTTACCACAACCGGTAGGACCTACCATCATAATATTACTCTTCTGCAACTCAACATCATCAACCATCATATTGGAGTTAACTCGTTTATAATGATTATAAACAGCAACTGACAGTGATTTTTTTGCTCTTTCCTGACCAATTACATATTGATCTAAATATTCTTTTATTTGTTTTGGTTTGGGAACACTTTCAAATTCAAGTTCCAGTTCCTCATCCAATTCTTCTTCTACAATTTCATTACAGAGTTCTATACATTCATCACAAATATAGACTCCTGGACCGGCAACAAGCTTCTTGACCTGGTCCTGGCTCTTACCACAGAAGGAACATTTTAGCTCCCCATCTTCGTGATCGTGATCGCCAAATTTGAACATTATATCACCTCTTGGGCTAAATTACTTTTCTTTTAATTCATTTCGGGTAATTACTTCATCAATTATTCCATAATCTACAGCTTCTTCTGCAGTCATAAAATAATCTTTTTCTACATCCTGAGCAATTTTCTCTGAATCCTGACCTGTGTGTTTGCTGAGAATATCATTTAATAATTCTCTAATCCTCATTAACTCTTTAATATGGATTTCAGCTTCAGTCGCCTTACCCTGAGCTCCACCGGCTGGCTGATGAATCATCACTCTTGCATATGGAAGAGCATAACGCTTCCCTTCTGCACCAGCAGCAAGCAGCAGTGCACCGGCACTAGCAGCCTGTCCCATACCAATTGTAACTACATCAGGCTTAATATACTGCATTGTATCATACATTGCCAGAGCAGCAGTTACTGAGCCACCCGGACTGTTAATATATAGATAAATATCTTTATCCGGATTATCTGCTTCTAAAAAGAGCAGTTGAGCAATAACAGTATTCGCAACATCATCTGTTACTGGAGAACCCAGAAATACAATTCTATCTTTTAAAAGTCGGGAATAAATATCATATGATCTTTCCCCACGATTTGTCTGTTCAACTACCATTGGAATAAGGCTCATCGTTTAAAACCTCCCTTTATTTTTTGGCACAGGGTATTCTCTAAATTTTACACCTGATACCTATATATAATTATATCTGATTTAATGATGAAAAACAGTTATTATTTAACAATCTAATCAAAATTTAATTATTTTCAATTAAGAAATCAATGGTTTTTTGTCTTCTAATATCTTCTGTAAGCTGTGAAAGCTGTCCCTGCATCTGCAAAATAGCTTTAATCTGTTCTGGATCCTGATCATGCATTTCTGCAATCTCATTTACCTCTTCTTCAATTTCTTCATCTGTAACTTCAATATCTTCTACTTCAGCAATAGCTTCCAGTACCAGCAGTTCTTTTGCCCGCTCTGATGCAGTTTCTTTGTTCTGTTCTCTCCAGCCTTCTTCGTCCATACCCATATAGCCCAGGTAATCTTCTACATCCATACCCTGCTGGGAAATAGACTGAGATAAACGCTGGAACATCTGGTCAAGCTGCTCATCTACAAGAGTATCAGTCATATTAACTTCAGCATTTTCACTTGCCTTTTTTATCAGTTCTTCTCTAAAGTTATTTTCAGCTGAATTTTCTTTCTGTTCAGCTAATTCTTCTTCAATACTAACTCTTAGTTCTTCCATTGTTTCAAAATCACTTGCTTCTTTAGCAAAATCATCATCTAGTTCTGGTCTTTCTTTAACTTTAATTTCTTTAAGAAGTACATCAAAAGAAGCATCTGCACCTGCAAGGTCATCTGCATGATAATCTTCCGGGAATGTTACTTCTACAGATTTTTCTTCTCCAACCTTCATTCCAATTAACTGCTCTTCAAAACCGGGAATAAAGCTTCCGGACCCTATTTCTAAGCTGTATTCTTCGGCAGAACCACCCGGGAATTCCTCTCCATCTACATAACCGGTAAAGTCAATAATTGCAAAATCGCCTTCCTGCAGTTCTTCGCGCTCGGCAGTAACCAGCTGACTGTGCTCATCCTGCATTTTTTCCAGACGCTGAACAATCTCCTCGTCTTTGACTGCAGTATCTTCTTTTTCAATACCTAAACCTTTGTAGTCACCCAGTTCAACTTCAGGCTTAACCTCTACAATTGCAGTAAAAGTAGCAGGCTCTCCTTTTGAAATATAAAAATCTTCTATATCTGGCTGATCAATGGGCTCAATATCAGCTTCTTCTACAGCTTCGCTGTATCCCTTTGGGATCAGAATATCGAGTGCATCTTTGTGTAGAACCTCTTCGCCAAATCTCTGTTCAATTATCTTGCGAGGAGCTTTCCCTTTTCTAAATCCAGGAATTTCTACATCCTTAACCACCTGACGATAAGCCTGCTCTAATGCTTCATCTACCCGATCACTTTCTATTTCAACTTCCAGCTTAACTTTATTACCTTCCAATACTTCCTTTTTTACTTCCATTAATATTCCTCCTAACTGATATTTAAATAAAACTTTAAAAAACTCTCTATATGTTAATAATCCCCGATCTGGCACCGGGCCAATATCGGGGGTCAATGACAGAATTATTAAATGGTGCGAAAGGTGGGACTCGAACCCACACGGGGATTGCCCACTAGATCCTAAATCTAGCGCGTCTGCCAATTCCGCCACTTTCGCATAGTAAATAATGCTGTGAGTGAAAACTTCTTTTTTCTTTTTCACAAAAAGCACATATAATGTTAGCATAGCTTTTTGCTCTTGTCAAGGATTTTTTAAAAATTATCATTTAATTCTTCTAATTTAATTTATAAATTGAATTAGAATCCCGACAGCAAAATTTTCATCTTTTCAATTATATAATAAATCAAAGAAAATTTCCAGTGAATCACCAAAATAATTTATTCTTTATCTATCTCAACGGTATTAGACTCAAGTTCTTTCCACCTACGAAAATGTTCTAACTCCTGTGAGAGCTGCCTAAAAGCAAGGATAAATGCTGCTGCATCATCAGTCAGACCAACTCCCGGCAAAAAATCAGGAATTAAATCTGTTGGTAAAATTAAATAGGCCAGTGTAGCTACAATCCAACCTACGGCTGCTTCATTGAGCTTAAAGTTGCCTTTTGAATACTCACTTAACATTTCCAGCAGTTCTGTTACCTTATCTATAAAAGGCAGCTTATAATTTTTCTTTTCAATAAAATCTCTACTCTTATCAAGAATTTTACTCACACTTTCATGGCCAGTACCCCATTTAGTAGCAAGACGACCCAGAAAAGCAAGTAAATCATCATTATTAAAATTCTTTTTCATATTTACACCACCAGTTTTAGTTAAAAAGTGAGAAAAGTGAATTATATTTATAATCCAACTAAGATTTTTCAGGTTTCATTAAAGATAGATCAACTTTTCTACCTTTTACATTTAAGGTTCGGTTTAATAACTCTTCTACTGCTGCAAATTTATCAACATACATTTCTTCGGTTGTAAATTTAGCATAATGTCGATGCAAAAAATTATCGATACCCATAAACAAAATTTCGGTTATCTCTTCCGGGTATTCAGTTTCAAATTCCCCTCTTTCAACCCCTTCTTTTACAATGGCTGTAAAAATAGGCATAAACTTATTCCAGAACTCCTTATTCCTCTCTTTCATAAATTTAGCATTTTCATCAATTTTAAAGAATTCATAAACTTTAAAATTACCACGTCTGCTAAAAATAAGGCGCAAAATAACCTTTTCCAGTTTTTCTAAAGAAGACATTTTTTTGTTTTCTAAAACATGTCTTGCCTTTTTTTCTGTCTTTCTATATCTTTTTTCTAAAAGAGAAGAAATAATATCTTCCTTTGTATCAAAATAGTAATAAAAAGTCCCCTTAGCTACACCTGCTCGAGCAGCTATATCTTTAACAGTAGTTTTTTCAAATCCCTCTTCAATAAATAGTTTTTCGGCCTCATTTAAAATTGTATTACGCCTTTTCAGCGATTTTTTTGTTTGTTTTGCCACTCTTATTAACCTCCACTTGTTTTTTTGACTCAAAGTCAGGACAGAGTGAGTATATTATAGCATAGAATTTCAATTAATTAAATCATAACCTAATATTAATTATATCCTTTCTAAAAGTTATTAGTCAAGATTATTGATAAGAAATAAATTTATTATTTTTAAAACAGTATTTAAAAATCTATTAATAATTGAATTATAAAATTTTGCATAAAAAAAATACATCTTAGATAGATGTATTAAATGGGGTGGATGATGGGGCTTGAACCCACGGCCTCGGGAGCCACAATCCCGCGCTCTAGCCAACTGAGCTACATCCACCATATTAGGTTGTTTAATTTGAAAATGGCGCGCCCGACAGGATTCGAACCTGTGGCCTACGGATTAGAAGTCCGTTGCTCTATCCGGGCTGAGCTACGGGCGCATAAAATGGAGCGGGAAACGAGACTCGAACTCGCGACCCTCAGCTTGGAAGGCTGATGCTCTAGCCAACTGAGCTACTCCCGCTTAAAAATTTGCTACAATTTAAAATGGTCGGAGCGAAAGGATTTGAACCTTCGACCCCCTGCTCCCAAAGCAGGTGCGCTACCAAACTGCGCCACGCTCCGACGTGTTTTGTGCCGCAAAAATTAATAACTTTTTTCGCGACGACAATTAATAGTATATAGTAAATGCCGCTTTCGGTCAAAGAGGAAAACGGCATTTATTGATGTTCAGATTAAATTAAATGCTAAATGCTGCTTTTTATTAATTATAGCTCTCTTTTATTTTCCTTTTCATTTTAATTAAAGCCCTACCTCGATGGCTAATTTTATTCTTTTCTTCCTGGCTAATCTGGGCCATTGTCTTCTTATATTCAGGTAAATAAAAGATAGGATCATAGCCAAAGCCATTTTCCCCAGCAGGCTCTTCAGCAATCAGTCCCTCACATCTTCCTTCAGCAGTAATTTCTATATTTTTAAAAGGATCTACCAGAGCAATAACTGAAACAAAAGCTGCCTTGCGATTGGACTCAGGCTGTCCTTTTAATATCTCTAATATTTTCAAATACTTATCTCGGTCATTTAAATCTTCTCCCCCAAAACGAGCCGAATAAATTCCAGGTGCTCCATCCAGATAGTCTACTGAAAGACCAGAATCATCTGCAAGTACAATCTCATTTAATTCTTTAGCACGCTGCCTTGCTTTTTTCAGAGCATTTTCTTTATAACTCTTACCATCTTCTATAACATCAGGCAGTTCCAGTTCTGGATCAAGGCCTTCAAAATCAAAATCCAGTTCAGCGAAAAAAGCCTTGATCTCCTCTATCTTATGCTGATTACCACTACCAATAATTATTTTTCTCATTTTACTCACCAACCAGTGAGAGTTTTTGTTCTTCTATTAACTCTAAGATACCTTTTTCTGCCAGGTCATATAACTGATCCAACTCTTCTCTACTAAAGGGATGTTCTTCTGCTGTACCCTGAATTTCAATGATTTCTCCCGCTTCAGTCATAGCAATATTCATATCAACCTGAGCTTTAAAGTCTTCTTCATAACATAAATCGAGCATTGGAGTTCCATTAACAATCCCAACACTGGTTGCTGCCATAAACCCCTGCAGAGGATTTTCGTCCAATTTACCCTCATTAAGCAAATAATTAATTGCATCTACAAGAGCCACATAAGCACCGGTGATTGAAGCAGTTCTGGTACCGCCATCAGCCTGCAGCACATCACAGTCAACCCAGATTGTACGCTCACCCATTTTGTCTAAATCAATAATCGCCCGTAAACTTCTACCAATCAGTCTCTGAATCTCCTGAGTTCTGCCACTCAATTTTCTTTTAGCTGCTTCTCTAATATTTCGATCCTGAGTTGCCCGGGGTAATAAAGAATATTCAGCAGTTAACCAGCCTTTATTCTGGCCTCTTAAAAAGTAAGGAACACTATCTTCTATAGACACATTACATAAAACCATAGTGTCACCAGTCTCAACTAAAACAGAGCCCTCAGCATATTTTGTATAATTCCTTGTTATTTCTACTTCTCTTAATTGATCTACTTTTCTTCCATCATTACGCATTATAAAATTTCCTCCCAGTTTAATTCTTAACTAAATATATTTTCTTCTTTAAAATTTAAAACTTCTAAACCTAAAAACCTGCGTCCATGTTCCAGAAAACGTCTGGATATCCGGCTCTTATCACTTACAATAAATTTATGCTCAGCATTTCCTGTTATATCTTTTTTTAAAAGTTCAATTTTTGTCAAAGTGTCTTTAACTTCAACTGCCATCTCATGAGCGGGGTTAATTAGCGTAACATCATCCCCCATTATCTCGGCTAACAAAGGACTCAAATACGGAAAATGTGTGCAGCCTAAAATTAAAGAATCAACTTTCGCTTCTTTTAAAGGCAAAAGATAATTTTGAGCAGTTCGCTCAACCTCAGCTCCATCAAACTTTCCTTCCTCAACCAGCTCAACAAATTTGGGACAGGCTTCCGCATAAAGATCAGCTCTACTATTAAATTTCAAAATTGCATTCTGATAAGCTAGACTATTAACTGTTCCCTCTGTACCAATAACTGCAATTTTTTGTCTATTACTTATTTTTACTGCTTTAGCAGCCGCACTTTTAATCATTCCAAAAATAGGTATCTCAAATTTATTTTGAACATAGTCAAGAGCGGCAGATGTAGCTGTATTACAGGCTATAACAACTGCTTTAACCTTTTTTTTATAGATTAAATAATTTATTATCTTTTCTACATACTCCCTGACTAAATCTAAATCTTTGGGGCCGTAAGGAAGATGTAGAGTATCTCCATAATAAATAATATCTTCTTCTGGCAGCAGCTTAAAAATTTCGCGAGCAACCGTCAGGCCTCCAACACCTGAATCCAGTAACCCAATTGCTCTCTTTGAATCTTCCAACAAAACCAACTCCTATTAATTTAGTTAACTTCCCTCAGTTAGTTTTTGATTGTACATCAAGGGTTGTGTTAAGTCAAGATGACCAACCAAACTTTCTACCTCTTTTCCTTCAATCAATATCCGGACAGTTTGAATTTCTTCCAGCGAGGTATAAGAATTCACGATAGAGTAAATTGTCAGTAATTCTCCTGTGCTACCACCCCAGTGATTATCTCTAAAAGCCTGATTGAAATTTAAAATTATCATTTTATCTTCAATTTGGTAATCCAGCAGTTGACTGCCTGCTGGAATTGTTGCAGTAAGTCCACTACTTTCCGGTCCAGATTTGAGTTCATCAAATATCTGAAAATATAAGTCGCTTTCCTGATTAATAGTCCTCTTTTCTGATTTCAAATAATTTGCATTTTCGGTAGAAAAATAAACTTTGATTTTATCATCCAAAAAATAATTATTATAGAAGAGGAAAAGTAAATAAAGTACTGCTGCTGTCAACAGTAAAACTCTCAAAACAAGCAGCATTTTTCTTTTTTGCTCAGGACTTAATTTAATCTTTTTAACAGCCATATTATTTTCCCCCATTCTCTTCCAGGTAATCAAGAATCCCTTCCGTAATCAGAGATGCGGCTTTTTTCTGGAATTTGGATGATTGAAGCATTTTTTCTTCTCCAGGATTACTTACAAATGCAACTTCTATCAGAGCAGAAGGCATTTTTGTATATTTTATAACATAAAAATTACTTTCCTTGATTCCTCGATCATAAATTCCAAGACCTCTCCCCAGTTTATCATGTATTTTTTCAGCAAGAAATCTATTCTGATTATTTTCATGCTGATTATAATAAGTCTCTACTCCACCTGTTTGAGGATTATTAAAGGAATTAGCATGAATACTGACAAATAAATCTGCATTTCTGGCATTAGCAAACTTGACTCGCTGCTGCAGTGAATGGAAACGATCAGAATTTCTAGTTAAAAGCACTGTCTGATCTTTATCAGCTAATTGACTGGCAATTTCTCTGGCAATTGCTAAATTAGAAACTTTTTCTTCCAGACCTGTCATTCCTATAGCACCCGGGTCAAAACCTCCATGCCCTGCATCAACTACTATCAGATGACTTTCAATTTCTCTATCTTCTTTCATTTGCTTATTTAAATAATCCTTAGCTAGAGCAATTTTAATCCCATGTTTATCCTGATATGTCTCAACTCGATGGCTGTAATAATCATTTAATTCAAAAACCAATCGGGTGACTTCTTCTCCCTCCAGTTGATAATTACTACTTCTAATATCTTTTATTAAAGAAGTCTTTTCAATGGTCTTAAATTCATCCAGGTTATTTAAAGTATTTTTAAAATCAACTACTATTCGGTGCGGATAATTAAACTTCTTAACCTCATATTCAGCTCTGCTGTCCATTAAAATGTCAAGATATTGATATTTATCATTATCCTCTGTCCTGATTTCTGCAAACTTATTTTTTAAATTAACTGTGTAATGATAGATACCATTTTTCTCTTCTTCTACCCAATCATAGCCAGTAAGCTCTTTTAGGTCGGCAACTATTCTAACAGTCTGTTCATCAAATCTTGCTGTCCTTAAATTTTTAATCAGAGAATTATTAACCTCTATTTTATCAAGAATCCCGGCTCCACGATTAACATGATAGAGATTCATAACCAGTCTTGGAGGGGTTTCCAGCAAAAATAGTTCAGGATTTAAGGCAGAAGAAGAATCAAAACTAAAACTTCCCGCTGCATAATCAAGATTTGTAATCTCCGAACGCTGTCCTGGCTTAAATGCCAGCAGACTATTTTTTTCTCTTTTTAACGGCTTAAATATATCCCCATTTACCATTGTGGCTTCTATCCTTAAAATTACCGGGTCCAGATCATGCTGGGTAACCTTAATGTCCTTAATCAGAGGATGATTTTCTATATCCAGATCAAAATTACCAATAACTACAGACGGTATATCAATAATCATTTTTTTGCTTTCAGAGATATATTTAGTTTTTGCATCAGGAATTTCACCGGTAGCTTCAACTTTCAAAATGTTATTTTTATCAATCCTTATATCTTTAAGCTGAGGCAGGAAACTGAGGACCAGTGAATCTTCATACTCATAAACTCCCCCATCAATCTGAAAGGGAATCGGAGTTCTACTTTTAATAATTAACCTTAATAAAGCTCTATCCGGAACATTAACAACACGCAAATAATAGTTATTATTTGAAATATTATCACTAAACTCCTGATCAATTACTGCCTTATCAATCTCTATAGTAATTTCTCTACCATCTTCACTATGTAAAATTCTATAAGGTGTAATCTCATCCATTTTAATCTGAAGTTGATTACCATCTTCCTGCCAGGATACATTGTTAATTGTTGTTTCTGGCTGAAAAATATACAGCTCCTCATTATCGCGCTGATATTCAAGCAGATATCCAAATGCCTCTATCGATTTTGCCAGCGGAATATATGCCTGATTATCTACCAGCTGCAGACCAGCTCTAGTTTTTAAAGCATCATTACCTATCTGAATATATCGACTATTGGCCATGATTTTAATTGTAACATTCTGGGACTTCATTTCCAGTGATTTAAGAGCTGGTCTCCAGGTTAAATCAGCATCCAGTAATTCTGCCAGGTCCCTTGCCTTAATCAGCAGTTCCCCTTCCCGGCTTACCGTTTCTATTTCCGAAGTAATATCTTTGCTATTAAAATAAATTGTATTTTGAGCTGCTGCTGTACTGCTCAGAATAAAAATTGATAAAATAAGCAGTAAAATTCTAATGCCAAATTTTCTGGGAACTGACAAGGTAACCCCTCCTTACTTTTAAATATAATTAATATCACTAAATTCTAACTCTACCTTATTTAATAGACTGTCTGCAGAATAACTTTCTGCAGCCAGAGTTCGCTCATCAATGGTTTCTGCAGGTAAATAAACACTAAATCTGCTGTAAACACCGTAAATACTGTCCAGTTCTATTTTTCCTCCATGCATCTCCACAATTGACTTAACTAGAGATAAACCAATCCCACTACCCTCTCTTTTTTTATTAAAACTCTGATCCACCTGTCTAAACTGTTCAAATATAATATCCTGATTTTCCTTTTTAATACCAATTCCAGTATCTCTTAAAGAAATTTTAATCCACTCTTTTTCTTTTTCAATTCTTAATAAAATTTCGTCTCCCTCTGCTGTAAATTTTACAGCATTTGAAATCAAATTCAAAATCACTCTCTCAATATTAAACGGGTCACAGGCTATTACTTCCGAATCCAGACTGCTTTCAAATCTAAAATTTCTATTTTTGGCTTCCAGATAGTCTCTAGTACTTGTTACAACCGATCTGATTAATTCTATAACATCAAAATTGGCCCGATGAAGCTGAAAAGTATTAACATCGATTTTAGTTATATCAATAAGGTTATTTACAAGTCTCAACAGTCTAAATCCATTATTTCGAATTGAAGCCAGATATTTATCAAAATGATTTATCTGTTCAAAATTAGTATTTTTAAGTTTATAATCTAAAAGCTGCAGACTGGAGAAAATCAAATTTAGAGGAGTCTTCAATTCATGCGAAATATTTGCAAAAAATTGAGTTCTCAGCTCACTATATTTTAATTCTTCTTTCTGATTTTCAATTCTTCTTTTTGTTTCTATCTTCTCACTAATATCTTGAGCAATCGAAATAATTTCCAGTATTTTATCGTTTTTATCTCTTATTAAGGCAGTATTCCATTCACAGTAAAGTTCACTGCCATCTTTAGCTATATTTTTATTAATGTTGTAACTCTTTTTCCCTTCAAAGACATTTTCAATAACCTCTGTTATTTCAGAATAAGAATCTTCGGCTACAATTAAATTAAAATTTTTATTAATAACCTCTTCTTTTTTCCAGCCAAAAATGTCTTCAGCCTTATCATTCCAATCAATAATGTTTGTTTCTCTATCAGAAACAACAAAAGCGAGTGGTGCTTTTTTAAAAATACTTCTGTATCGTTTTTTGTTTCTATAAAATCTTTTCTCTTTTTCCAGCTCTGCAGTAATATCTTCAGCCAGGCAGAGTAAATAATCAACTTTGCCCTGATTATTATGATGAGGTATTGTATCTACTTCAATTGTGTGAAGCTTTTTATTTATCTCAATTTCCATTTCAGCCTTTTTCCGCAGACCTTCGTTAAAAATATTTTGATTAAATCTTTTAACTGTTTCAATCTCTTTTTGATCCAAAATAACAGATACAGATTTCCCCTCCAGTTCTGAAACTTTACAGGAACAAAAATCAGCCATTTTCTGATTTACAGAACCAAAGTGAGTTGGATCTTTAAAAATATAGGCAATTTTATTTAAATTATTAAATAAAAAATCAAAATCAGGTGCAAGCTTCTGCATCCTATCTCCTCCGAGAATTAATTATTAAAATTATTAAAAACCTGCTGCAGATCTGCTTCAACCTTCTTTAGATCGAGCAGTTTAAATTTTGCAGCTACTCTCTCTGCCTTATTAAAAAGCTGCTGGTCAAAATTCAACTTCAAATTCAAAACTCCAGACTGCAGACTGTAATCATCTTTAGCAGCCAAAACACCTTCTAAAAACTTCTTGATTTCTTTTAAGTCAAGATCTGGATCAATTAAAAATTTGAGTTCCAGATACTTTTCCTGAAGCTTATTTTTAAATGCTGAAGGTCTGTTAACTGCCAGTACTTTTCCCTGATTAATAAAAGCCACTCTATCACAGAGCCGATCTGCTTCTTCCAGATAATGGGTACTCAAAATTACAGTTTTTCCTTCTTCTTTTAAGCTCAGAACTTTTTTACGAATAATTTCTGCCGAAATTGGATCAAGCCCTCCGGTAGCTTCATCTAAAATTAAGATTTCTGGCTCAGCAAGCAGTGCTCTGCAGATCATCAGCCTTTTTTTCATTCCCTTAGAAAAGTTTCTAACTTCTTTTTTAGCAGCATCCTGCAGCTTATATTCAGACAAAAGTTCAGCAATTCTAGCTTTGCTAACATTATTTATTCCGGCAAATAACTTAAGATTGTCAATAGCATTAAGTCTCAGATATAAATTGCTTTCTTCAAATACAACTCCGATTTTTGCCTTTAACCAGCCCGGAAGTTTTTTGTTGACAGATGATCCCATTATTTTTATACTTCCCTGATCAGCACTTAAAAGCCCGGTTAATATCTTAAGGGTGGTTGTTTTTCCGGCGCCATTAGGCCCTAGCAGCCCAATAATCTCTCCCCTATCAATTTGAAGATTAATACCTTTTAAAGCTTTAAAACCTGAAAAATTTTTTTCTAAATTTCTTATCTCAATAATTGGATTATTCATTTTTATCAGCCGGTTCTGCTGCTTCATCATTATTCAAAGCATTTTTATAATCCCAGAAAATTTGGAAGTCATCATTTATTTTTCTAATATAAACCTTCTTCTCAGACTTTTCTTCCCGACTGCCAAAATGTTTGAATTTTAATAAATAACTAACCTGAAGCTGATAATAACTGCCAAAATCATCAGCATAATCAAATTTATCTTTAATTGTCTTAAAATCTATTTCTTTGGCAGCAGAAACTTTAATTTCTGTATATTTCAATTGATATTTTTCAAAATTCTGCTGTTGAAATTCTGTATATTTATTTTCGGGTAATATCCTTTTTAATTCTGCAGCAAAATTATTATAGACCTCAGAAAAATCCCTTTCTGAATAACTATTATAAATATATTCTGTAAAAGCCTGCGGATTTTCGAATCCCTCAGCCTGAACTACTGGATTTATTAAAATAATAATAGAAATAACTGCTAACAAAAAATTATTTTTATTCAACAAGAGAATCAGCCTTTCTAGTATAAATAAGGATTATTAAATAAAAAATCAATGCAAATAAAATTAAAACTGCTAACTCTAAAGACAGATTTCTATTGCCTCCCTCATAAACCAGAACTTTATCTAAAGCCTGATATAAATAATGAGTTGGAAAAAATAATGCTAATCTCTGTGTTAAGGGAGAAACATCAGCAACAAGAGCAGGAAAAATAATTGGAAAATAGATAACTGTCGAAATTGACCTCGAAGAAGACTGTGATTTACTGAAAAGACTAATAATTAATCCCAGACCACTAAAAACAAATGAAGCAGCTGAAATAATAATAAAGGCAGATAATAATCTATTAAACCCAATTACTAAAACTCCATTTAAAGCTCCCATCAAAGTGGAAGTTATTAAAACTAAAATCCAGGCGAATAAACTTTTGGCTATTATCACCTGGTAAATATTTGCTTTTGTGACCAGTAAAGCGGCCAGAGTTTTATTATCCTTTTCTTCCGATAAAGAAGCAGATATTAACATTAAACCAATCATTGTAATTGTAACTGTTAACCAGACTGGTAAAATTGAACTGCTAACTTTTACTTCTGAAGCAGAATTAAAGTTAAATTGGGGACCACTATTTAGATTATGATAACTTGATAATAACTGAGAAATATTTTCTTTCAAAATAAAAAAATTAATTGTATCTCTACTATCTAAATATATCTGATAACGGTCTTCAATATTTTCTGGATCAGGATCATAATTTATAGCTGCATCAATAGATCCTGCCGCTGTAGCCTCTTTACCAGCCTTAATATTGGGATATTTTTCAATTTTAAAGTTTTTAAAATTACTGTTAATAAATGATACCAGTTCTTCGCTTTCAGGTCCACTTACTGCAAGTTCGAAATTTCGCACCAACTGCTGAGAACTAACAAGAGAAAACATCAGTGATGCAAAAAGAGGTAGCATGATAATCATTAAAGCAGTTCTATTTTTCAGTGATTCTTTTATATCTTTCTTAATTAGTAAAAATATAATCTTGATATCTTCTTTAAAATTAGGCATTATTACTCCTCTACTAATTTAAAATTTATGTCTGACTAATCATGGAAAGAAGGGAGAAATAAATACATTTCTCCCTCCAATTTTTTCTTATGGAGCCATTCTATCAAAAAAGTAAACGATAGCCCATACTATAACAACAATTCCTACGATTTCTGCCATAAGAAAAACCTCCTTTCACCTCAAAAATATAATCTTAAATGCAAGGCTATATATATTTATTCTCTAAAAAATTTTATTATCCTTTTTATTCCGCCTTTAAATAACATAATAAGAATATAATTTCGCCAATTTTTTCTTATTATGTTATAATATTAGCCGGAGGTTGAATAAATCGTGAAAAAATTACTCAAAATCTTTTTGATTTTTTTTAAAATTGGATCTTTCACCTTTGGTGGTGGTTATGCCATGCTGCCAATAATCAAACGGGAACTGGTTGATAATTTAAACTGGATTACCGAAAAAGATATCTATAATTATTATGCAATCGGCCAGAGCACTCCGGGTATTATAGCTGTTAATACGGCTACCATGACCGGTTACAGCCTTAAGGGTATTAAAGGAGCACTGGCAGCTACTACCGGTTTTATTATGCCCTCGCTTATTATTATAACGCTTATTGCTTCATTTTTTAAGCGTTTTCAGCAAATTGATCTTTTTCAGCATGCATTTGCTGCTATTCAAATTGCTGTAGTTGCTTTAATAATTGATATAGTAATCAAAATGTGGCAAAAATCTGATAAAACCAGAGCCAGTCTGCTTATATTTTTAATAGCTTTTTTATTGCTGGTAATTTTTAAGATATCCCCAGTTTTTGTTATTCTTGGCTCAGCAGCAGCCGGTATTATAATTCAATATCTCAGAGGTAATCTGGAGACTGCCTATTACGATTATCAAAATAAAGATCAGGGAAGTGATAAATAATGGTCTATCTAAGATTATTCCTGGAATTTTTTAAAGTTGGTCTTTTTGCCCTTGGAGGCGGACTGGCAGCTCTGCCCCTTCTGCAGGATTTAATTACAAAATACAGTTGGATGACTTCCAAAGAACTTTTAAATATGATTGCAATTTCCGAATCAACTCCCGGTGCCATTGGAATTAATACCGCAACTTTTATTGGTTTTAATACTGGAGGTATCCCGGGTGGAATTATTGCAACAGCAGGACTGGCAGCTCCTTCAATTATTATTATTACTATTATTGCTCATTATTTTAAGAAATTTAATCAGCATCCCCTTGTTGAATCAGCATTTAGTGGAATTAGACCTGCAGTCGCTGGTTTAATTGCTTCAGCAGCTTTTGAACTGGCTCAGGGTGGAATTTTAAACCTCCAATATCTGCAGTTAAATAAAAAGTTAATTAATTTTTTTGACTATAAATCTTTACTTTTACTGCTAATTGTCTTTACTGCAGTTCGAAAATTTAAAAAACATCCTATTATTTACATAACTGTTTCTGCACTGATCGGGATTATCTTTAAATTTTAAAATCAACTATTTAAAAATTATTATCTGTTTTTAACTTGCAGATAATAATTTTTTATCGTATAATTGGTATAGACCACATGTTGTATATTCCTTAAAAGGAGGCAGGTTTATGCAGGAAATTAATAAAAACAGTCCTCTTCCGCTTTATTACCAGCTTAAAGAAAGTATTTTAAATGCTGTTAAAAATAAAGAATTTGAAGTTGGAGAAAGACTGCCCTCAGAAAGAGAACTGGCTGAATATCACAATATTAGCCGCATGACTGTTAAAAAAGCAGTTGATATTCTGGTAGACAACGGCTATTTAATTAGAAAACAGGGAAGTGGTACCTTTGTCACAGACTATCAGCAGAGTTACAGCATCTCTCCACTTTTAAGCTTTACCAAAGAAATGGAAAAAAAGGGACTCAGTTACACCACTAAGATTCTTGCTTTTAATAAAATTAGAGATAAACAAGCTGCTAAAAAAATGAATTTAGACTCTAAAACAGAACTTTTCAAACTGGAAAGATTAAGATTAATTGAAAATAAGCCTTTTTTACTGGAAAACACCTATTTAGCTGCTCATAATTTTAAAGATCTAAAAAAGAATGAACTGGAAAATAGCTCCTTGTTTAAAATAATAAAAGACAAATATAATATTCAGCTGAGCAATGCTGAAGCAGAAGTTGAAGCAGTTATTTTTGATTCCAGTATTGCAGATAAGATGCAGGTTAAGGAAGGTATGCTGGGGCTATATTTTGAACAATTCAGTAAAAATGAAACTGATGACATTATTGAATATACTTCTGCCTATTATCGTAACGATAATTATAAATTTAAATTCACTTTTGATCTAGACTAAATTTTTAAAAGGATGTGTAAAAATGAGAATTATTGTAGAAAAAGATTATCATGCTATGAGCAAAAAGGCTGCTCTAATGGTTGCAAGTCAAATCACTTTAAAACCTGACAGCAATCTGGGACTGGCAACTGGTGGTACCCCCCTGGCAATGTATGATAAACTAATTGAAATGTATAGAGAAGATGAAGTTGATTTTAAAGAAGTACAAAGTTTTAATCTGGACGAATACTGTGGACTGGAAGCAGACCATCCTAACAGTTATCATTATTATATGAATGATAATTTTTTCAATGACATTAATATTAAAAAAGAAAATATCCATATCCCTGATGGAAGCGCAGAAGATTTTGCTGAGGAGTGCAGAAATTACGAAGAATCAATTAAAAATGCCCGGGGTATTGATCTACAGATTCTGGGAATAGGTTCTAATGGCCATATTGGTTTTAACGAACCTGCAGAAAATTTAAATGTCGCAACTGAAGTAGTAGATCTAACTGAAGAAACAATCGAAGCAAACAGCCGCTATTTTGACAGCAAAGATGAAGTTCCTAAAAAAGCAATTTCAATGGGTATGGCTACTATTTTAAAAGCTGATAGAATAATTTTGCTGGCCAGTGGTAAAAGTAAAGCAGAGGCAATAAAACGAACTGTGAGTGGAAAAATATCCACTCAGGTTCCAGCATCACTACTACAGACTCATCCCCAGATCACAGTTTTGCTTGACCGGGAAGCTGCTTCTTTAATTAATAAAGAAGAGCTTTCAGCTGATTGTCACTTCGAAGTCTGTAAGTAGAAATTCGGGAAAAGATTCAACAAAGTCAAGATATTTGTCCATGACACTCTGCAAATACTGATAATCACTTCCTACCAGTGCAACTCCCAGTACAGCAGTCTGGATATAGTCCTGGGCATCTACCTCTGCTGCAGAAAGATTAAATTTGTTTTTGCTTTTCTGCAGCAGGCTTTTTATTATTCGCCGCTTATCTTTTAAGGTTGCTGCGCCTGGTAAATATAATTTGATTTCACAACTTGCAATTAACATCTTTTTAACTCCTTATTTCAATTTATTTTATCTTTATTAAAATTATTTTGATCTTCTTTATTTATACCTACAACTTTTTCAGATTTTTTATTTATTAACTCTGATGAAGCAAAGTGAATAGTCTGAGTTGGAAAAGCAAAACTAACTCCCAACTCCTCAAAATTTTCTTTTAGTTTAAAATTTATCTGCTGCTGAATGTCCATATATAATTTATAATCACTATCTGTAACATAATATACAACCTGAAAAAGCAGACTGGAGTCAGCATATTCTGCAAAATGAGCTCGATCAAATTCTGTCTTATCAATTGATTTAATTATATCTTCTACTATACCCGTCACTTTTTTTAGCTTTTCCAGAGGAGTATCATAAGTCACCCCAAAACTAAAATTAATTCTTCTCTGCCTCATCCGCTTATAGTTGTTAATTCTAGAATTGACAAGGTCTGTATTGGAAATAATAAGTTGTTCACCACTCAGACTTCTAATTCTGGTAGTTTTAACTCCTATATGCTCTATTGTGCCTTTATAGTCTCCTATAATAATAAAATCACCTATATCAAATGGTTTATCAAAAAAAATTGTAAAATAATTAAAAAGATCAGTTAAAACATTTTGAGCTGCAAAAGCTATTGCAATACCACCAATTCCAAGCCCAGTGATTAGGCCAGTAATCTGGATATTTAAATTGTCCAAAATAAATAAGAAAGCAATTATCCAGACAACAGTCTTGATAATAAAGAGTGTAATACTCAAAACTTTCTGCTGTTCCTCACTTCGATGTTTTTTAGACCAGTATTTTTTAAGACTGTAAGTAATTATATCCAGAACAGAAAGAACTATAAAAATAACTGATAAAATCATAAGAATTAAATTAATAAAATTATCAATCTGGCTGCTGGTTTTCAACTCATTAAAAGCTAAGAAAAGTGCCAGCAAATACAATAATGGATAAATACGTTTTTTTATTATTTTTTTTAATAAGACTGAAAAAGAGTGAGAAAACTTTTCTACAAACAAATCCATTTTCCCCAGTAATACTTTATCAAATATTCTTATTATAAAATAAACTGCAGATAAGAATAATAAAGCCAGAAGGTAATTTTCAATACTATTATTTAAGAGCATTGTTCCCAGACCAATTTCCTGCATTATCTTTCCTCCTTTTAATTTAAGTTTATCTATTTATCGTATGTTTTCAGCTGATTTAATCTTTTGCTTTTCCTTATACATAGCATTATCAGCTTCATTTATCAGTTGTTCTAAATCTTTTTGATAATCAGGACTGTATTCAGCTGCTCCATGACTGGCGGAAATTTTATAGTCTTTTTTATTAGCTTCTGTAGCTCGCCTAAATTCTTTTCTAATTCGCAGCCAAATCTTTTCAGCCTCTATTTGATTACTATGAGGTAAAACAAGTAAAAATTCATCTCCACCCAGTCTGACTACTCTATCATTTCTCCGAAGAGAGTGCTGTAAAATATCGCTAATTTTTTGCAGCAGTTCATCCCCTTCCTGATGACCAAAATTATCATTAACCAGCTTAAGATCATTAACATCAATAAAAATAATAGAAAGACTGTCCTGATTTTCTTCAGCCTTGTCCATTTCTTCTGCTAAAAAGTCAAGTCCAGCTCTTCTATTTAAAACCTCTGTTAAAAGATCAGTTGCAGCGTATTTTCTTAATCTGGCTTCCATATCTTTTCTTTCACTGATATCTCTAAAAATTATAACTTTTCCCTGATTTTCAGCTACTGAGGCAGCTGAAAATTCAATTGGAAAACTATTATTATTCCTAGGAGTTAATACTGCTTCCTGGTTATTAATCTCTCCATTTTTAAATAGCAGCTCAGAAAGTGAAATCTCTATTTCTTCTGATTTTTTATCCTCATCTGCAGTTATATCTAAATCCTGTTCATTATTTTCTTCAATAAATATCTTAAAAATATCTGTACACTCTTTTCCTTTTGCTTGGGAAAGTGTCCAGCCAAGCATATCTTCAGCTTTCGAATTTAAATAAACAATAAGATCATCCTGATCAGCAGTTATGACTCCCTCTGCTATGCTCGCAAGTGTAACTCGATATTTTTCTTTTTCTGCTTTTAAAAGCAGATTTTGTTTGTTTAGTTTACGCTGAAGATTTACTAATTCATTATTTAACCTGCTCATTTCATTATAAATTTGATCTTCAGATAAAGGGGTTTCTTGATCAATCTTTTCCTTTAAATTTCGTCTCAAATTATTTACATAATTATTATTGATCCGCATCAATTCTTCATAATATTTAATAATTCCTTCAGACTGATTGGCAGCAATTAAAATGCTACTGCTGTCAAGATTATCTAGAACTATCAAAATATATGATTCTGATTTTTCGCCAAGTTTAAGATTAATTTCTCTGCCAAAAACAACCTCTTTCTTTTTAACTTCCTTTAAAAGAGAAAAATATTTTTTGAGACTACCCTGGTCTACATATCTGCTGAAATTTTCTTTTTCTAAATTTAGCGAGTTATTTAAAGAATTGAAAAGGACTTCCTGAACCTGACTATCCTGATCAATTTTTATAATAAAACCTAAATTCTGCTGATTTGTGCCTATCATAATAACGAATCAGCCACCTTTACTGCTTCTTTTGCATCAGCGGCAAAAGCATCTGCTCCAATTTTTTGCCACAAATTGCTGTTTTTTAAAAACACTCTTCCACCAACAATAATTTTTAAATTGGACAATTTAGTTTTTTCATGAATTTTAGTTATTAACCCCTGTGCTACCTCCAACTTATCAGGCAGAGTGAGCGAAATAGCAAGTAAATCAATTTCTTTTTCTACTAGCAGCTTTAAAATTTCAGCAGGAGGAGTGTTTGAACCAAGATGAATTGTATCCCAACCGGCTAATTCTAAAAGATCAGCTACCATTCTAACTCCCAGCTCATGTAACTCATCTCCAATACAGCCAGTTAAAACTTTTTTCCCTTTCTTATAGGAAGAAAAAATTTTAGGATATAATTGTGCCATTGCCAGCTGAGTTACAGAAGTCGCATAATGTTCCTGAGCTATACTTATCTGATTTAGCTGCCAGAGACGTCCAATTTCATACTGTACTTGTTGAAAAATATTTAAATAAATATCGTCTACTGCAGTTCCCTGATCAACCAAATCAAGAATTAGTTTAACTGCTCTTTCTCTTTCCATATTAATTATAAAATTAAGATAAATTTTTGCTTTTTCCTGCAAATAATTATTTTCATTGATGAAAGATTGATAATGATTCTCAGGATTTTAAATCTTATTCTCAGCAGAATTTAAATAATTTTTAATTAAATTAAAATCTTTTTGCGTAAATTCAGAATATAAAACATTTTTTATTGCCTTTAGGTGTTTCTTAAGAACTTCAATTCCAATCCCCCGCTCTTTTAAAACCGTATAAAGCCAGCTGTAGTAATTAACAAAAATGTTTTTTTCACCAACAGCTAAAGCTTGAGCCAGATAATTTAAATTAGAAGAGGTATCACTTCTAACTTTCTCCATCATATTTGAATTATACCTGTTCATTTCTTGAGGTAACAAAAACTCCTGCTCATCCATAATTTTATTTATTAGATCATCTCTATTATCTAAAATATATTTTTTGATTTTTGTCCCGGTCATAAGGACACCTCATTTCTTCTACTAGTATATATATTAAACATTTGAGCCTTATTTCCTTCTATATAAAACAAAAAAGAACCCTTATATAATCAGGTTCTTGAATCAAAAATATTAAATTTAGTTATTATTTGGTGGAGGTGGTGGGAGTCGAACCCACGTACTGAATGGCTCACCCAGTAGTTTCTACGAGCGTAGTTCAGCTTTTAATCTCACAGTAAGCACTCCACTGAACAGGATTACTTACTGCCAGCCTGTTAAATGTCCCTTCTTCTTACAGACATCAGAAGAAGGTTAGTCTGCTTTTTATGGCACCTGAGGCGACTCCACAGACAGGACCCGCTCAGGCGTTAACTGCCTACGCGGCAGCTAAAGCGTAATTATTATCGTTTGCAGATAATTTTATAGTTCCCAGTGTTTTACGAGTGAAAGGAACTCCTCGACCCGCTTCTAAAGGATTCACCATCCAGGCGAAGCCAGAACACCCCCTGGATAGCTGTTTCTTTTCAGCATAATTATTATAACTCAAAGGTCAGGAAATGTCAAATTTATATCATATTCCAAGATCATCCTAAAAGCAAAATAGTAAAAAATATTAACATTTAAGAGTTAATAATCTCCTTTTTGCTGACGTCTAAAAGCTTTTTCCATCTCTCTCTGAGCAGTTCTCTTAGCAATATCTCTTCTTTTATCATGCTGCTGCTTACCTTTAGCCACTGCAAGTTCAACTTTACATAGATTTTTCTTTAGATAAAGAGTAAGAGGTACCAGGGTATAACCTTTCTGAGTTGTATATCCGATTAGCTTTCTGATTTCATTTTTGTGAAGCAGAAGTTTTCTTTTTCTTTCCGGTTCATGATTATAACGATTTCCTTCTTTATAGGGACTGATATGCATATTATGCAGATAGACTTCCCCCTCTTCAACTAGAGCAAAACTATCTTTCAAATTAACCCGATGATTTCTAATGGATTTAATCTCTGTTCCTTTTAGTTTGATTCCTGCTTCATAAGTTTCCTCTATATAAAAATCATGTCTGGCTTTTTTATTTCTGGAGATAATTTCTATGTCTTTATCCTTATTTTTAGCCATGACTACCACATCCTTATTCATTTATTTCAGCTATTATAGCTTAATCTAACTTCTCAAGCAGTTCGAAATCCAACTGCCTCTCATCTCTATTAACTTTTGCGACCTTTATTTTTACCTGGTCCCCAATCCGATAAATCTTTTTGGTTCTCTCACCAATTAAATGGTATTTTTCTTCATCATAATGATAATAATCATCACGCAGATTTTTTATATGAACCAGACCCTCAACAGTGTTCTCGAGTTCAACGAAAATTCCAAAACCTGTTATTCCACTGATAATACCTTCGAACTCATCACCGATTTTATCTTCCATAAATTCAATTTTTTTAAGATCAACTGAATCTCTTTCCGCGTCCATTGCCCTTCTCTCCTGTAAGGAGCAGTGGTCTGCAATTTTAGGCAGCTCACTATCCAGCTCATCCTGACGTTCTTCACTTAAATATCCTTCAGTGATTGTTTCCTTAATGATTCGATGAGCTGTTAGATCAGGATATCTCCTAATGGGAGAAGTAAAATGACTGTAATGACTAATTCCGAGTCCAAAATGCCCTATGTTTTTATCAGAATAAACAGCTTTCTTAAGTGAACGAAGCATTACTGTTTCAATAATTTTTTCTTCCTTAGTACCCCTAACATCTTCTAAAATTTCCTGCAGTGCTCGGGGATGGACTCCATTTTTAACTCCTTTAAGACTGTAGCCAAAGTTATGAATAAATTCATTAAACTGCTGCATTCGATCAAGATCCGGTTCTTCATGAACTCGATAAATAAACGGCATATCTCGCCAGGACATTTCAGCAGCTACAATTCTATTAGCAGCAATCATAAATTCTTCAATTAACTGCTCTGCTTCCCGGTGACGTCTTTTCTTTAAATCAATTGGATGTCCTTCTTCATCAAGTTCCACCTTAACTTCAGTAAAATTAAAATCCATACTTCCTTCCGCAAATCGATGGCGCCTAAGTCTTCTTCTTAATTCATTCATCATTTCCAGCTCTTCAACAAAGTCACTGTATTGCTGTCTCTCCTGGCTTTCTTTGTCCTCTAAAATATTTTGTACTGCATCATAGGTCAGCCGGTGATTGGAATTAATCACAGATTTAGTAATATCATGATCTATAATCTCAATTCCATTTTTCCCCTGCAGCCTGTAGTCAATAAATACAGTCATAGTTAAACGATCAACACGAGGATTTAAGCTGCAAATACCATTTGAAAGTTTTTCGGGCAGCATTGGAATCACCCGATCAACCAGATAAATACTTGTAGCCCTCGAATAAGCTTCACTATCAAGCGGACTATCTTCGGTAACATAATGACTTACATCAGCAATATGAACACCCAGTCGATAAACTTCACTATCGAGTTTTTCTATAGAAACTGCATCATCTAAATCTTTTGCATCTGATCCATCAATTGTAACCAATTTTAAATCTCTTAAATCTTGCCGTTCGTCATCTTTTTTTACTCTTGCATCACTAACTTCATCCGGAATATTTTTAATCTGACTTAAAACTTTATCCGGAAATTCTCCCGGTAAATCAAGCTGACGAATTATTGCCTCAATATCTACACCTGGATCATCCTTATCTCCAAGAATTTCAATAATTTCGCCTTCAGGGTTTCTATTTTTTTCTGGCCAGCGGGTTATTTTAGCAACCACTTTTTGACCATTTTCAGCCTTATTTAAAGCTTCAGGTGGAATAAATACATCATTACAAATTCTATTATTATCCGGAATCAAAAATCCATAATTTTTATATTTCTCTAAATTACCAACTATCTTTTTGTTAACACGTTCTATAATTTCTGCAACTTCTCCCGCCTGACTTTTACCTCTATCAGAATGGACAGGTCTCACAAAAACTTTATCATTGTGCATTGCACCGTTCATATTTGCGGAAGCAATATAGATATCATCTTTTTCTGGATCATCAGGTATTAAAAATGCATTTCCAGATGCTGTTTTCTCTATTCTACCACCAATTAAATTAAATTTTTCAGGAACTCCATATAATCCCTGTGAGTTTTTAAAAATCTGTCCTGACTTAATTAAATCCAGCAGTAGATCTGAAAACATTTGCCGCTGATCCTTTGCTATCTCAAACTCCTCAAAAATTTCGTCCTTACTTAATGGACGATGCACATCTTCTCTTAAGCGTCTCAACAATTCACTTCTGGCACTCATTAATAATCATCCCCAATCTTTTGGTGATTCTGAGCTAAAATTTATTTAAAATTAAAGTCCTAAATCATCAGAAACATTCTGCATAGCTGCTAGAGACAGTTCAATAAATTCTTTTAATTCTAAATCCATCTCTTTACAGGAAGCAATTACATCCCGATCAGCTCCCTTGGCAAAAGAGTTGTCTCCATAACGATTTAAAACAAATTCTGTATCCAGTGCATTTAGACTTTTTTCAGGATGGATCAATGCCGAAGCAACAATTAAACCAGTTAATGGGTCAGCTGCATATAAAGCCTTTGCCATTAATGTTTTTCTGGGAAGTTGATGCATTCCATTGTGGGCTCTAACAGCCTCCACAATTTTTGCTTCCATTCCTATATCTGCCAGCATTTCTGCACCAAGCTGACTGTGCTTTTCGGGCTCATCTGCAGTATCTTCGTAATCAATATCATGCAGCAGCCCTGCCAGACGCCATTTATCCTGATCTTTATCAAAATAATCAGCAAGCTCGGCCATTACTGCTTCCACTGCCAGACAATGTTTACGCAAATTCTTCTGTTTAATATTTTCTTTCATTAATTTAATTGCTTCTTCTCTCTGCATTAGTATCCTCCCCTAAATATGATTTAATTTTTTGCAAGTTTTCGTTAACAATTAAGATTATCCTCAGGCCTCAATAAATTTTGCTCTGGCTTCAGCCTTTAAGTTTCCATTATTATCAAAAATTTCTGCCCGGGCATAATAAACATTTGCAATAGATGACTTTTTAGAACTTTTATATTCACCAATAATTTCTAACTTTTTTCCAATCTCAATTGCTTTTCTGTACCGAATATTTAATTCGGCAGTATAAGCCTTAATTCCTTTAAAACCAAGCACATGTGCCATTGCCTCATCCAGTAAAGTAGCTGTTATACCCCCATGAATAATCCCCTTATATCCCTGGTGATATTCTCCAGGTATAAATTCTGCTTTAACTTTGTTTTCTTCAATTTTTTCAAATTTAAGAGCCAGAGAAATTGGATTTTCCTCACCACAGGCAAAGCACATTCCATCCTCTACTTCCGGCATTAAATCACTACCTTTCTAATTAAAAAACCCTCCCAGTAGTATTAACTACAAGGAGGGTGATTAAATCCTTTACTACTATATTAATTTTACATGAATAAAGGAGCAAATACAAGTGAAACAATGGTCATTAATTTGATTAAAATATTTAAGGATGGACCAGAGGTATCCTTAAATGGATCACCAACTGTATCACCAACAACCGAAGCAGCATGAGTTTCTGTTCCCTTGCCACCAAAAGCTCCTGATTCAATATATTTTTTAGCATTATCCCAGGCACCACCGGAGTTAGCCATCATAATAGCCAGAAGAACACCGGAAGAAAGAGCACCACCTAAAAGACCACCAAGTGCCTGCACATTCCAGAGTCCAATAATTACTGGAACAACTACTGCCAGTAATCCTGGTAAAATCATTTCTTTTAAAGCAGCTGTTGTAGAAATATCAACACATTTCCGGTGATCAGGTTTTTGAGTTCCTTCCATTATACCCGGCATTTCTTTAAATTGTCTTCTTACTTCTTCGATCATCTCTCCAGCAGCCTTACCTACAGCCTCCATAGTAATCGCTGAGAATAAAAATGGTAACATAGCTCCAATAAAGAGACCAATGATAACCTGCGGATTAGTTAGAGAAATTGAATCCAGGCCAACTGCCTGTGAGAAAGCTGCAAATAATGAAAGAGCTGTCAAAGCAGCAGAACCAATTGCAAATCCCTTACCCATAGCAGCTGTTGTATTACCAACAGAATCCAGTTTATCAGTAATATCTCTAACTGAAGAATCTAATTCTGCCATTTCGGCAATACCTCCTGCATTATCAGCAATAGGCCCGTAGGCATCAACAGAAAGTGTAATTCCTGTAGTAGAAAGCATACCAACTGCTGCCATTGCAATACCATACAGACCGGCAAAATTATAAGCTAAATAAATAGCTACTGCAATAACTAAAATTGGAAGAGCTGTACTTCTCATTCCTACAGACAGACCACTGATTATGTTAGTTGCTGTACCAGTCTGTGACTGACGGGCAATATGTTTTACAGGCCCATAGTGTTCGGAAGTATAATACTCTGTAATTCTACCAATTAAAGTACCTGCAATTAAACCGGCGATAATTGCTATAAAAATTCCAACTTCTCCAGTCAGTGCTGTTACCAAAAAGTAAGCACCAACAATTGTAATTCCGGCAGCACTTAAAGTTCCCCTTTCCAAAGCTTTAGCAGGGTTGCCACCTTCTTTAGCTCTGACAAAACGAGTACCAATAATAGCAGCTACAATACCTAAAGCTGCAATTAACATTGGTAATAAAACATGATCTACACTCAGAGCAGCTCCTAAAGTCATAGCAGCTACTATTGAACCAACATATGATTCGAATAAGTCTGCTCCCATACCTGCAACATCACCAACATTATCACCAACATTATCAGCAATAACAGCAGGATTACGGGGATCATCTTCTGGAATTCCAGCTTCTACTTTACCAACTAAATCAGCACCAACATCAGCTGCTTTAGTATAAATACCTCCACCAACACGGGCAAAGAGGGCAATAGAACTGGCTCCAAAAGCAAAACCTCTAATAAATTGTACATTATGAGAAAAGAACATATATAAAATTCCAAGCCCCAGAGTACCTAAACCTACAACAGACATTCCCATTACTGTTCCTCCGGAAAAAGCAACTTTTAAAGCTGCATTCAAACCTGTCCGGGCAGCATTGGTTGTTCTAGCATTTGATTGGGTAGCAATTTGCATCCCGATAAATCCAGCCAGAGCAGAGAATAATGCTCCTAAAATAAAGGATACCGCGTACTGCCAGCCAAGACTGGGTACTACTGTCATTACAACTGCTACTACAGCAACAAATACTGCTAACATCTTGTATTCACGACCTAAAAAAGCCATAGCCCCTTCATTGATTGCATCTGACAGTTCAGCCATTCTATTTGTTCCCATACTTTCCTTTTTTACTTTTCCAGCAAGAATAAAAGCAAAAGCTAATGCGATTATTCCCGCCAGCGGTGTATAAAAATTCATGCACCAACCTCCTTATTAATTTTTTATCTGCTAATTTTTTCATAGCATCTTATCTGGTTTTTATTTCATTTTAAAAATTTACTATTTTCCCTGATTGAATATTAGATGATTATTATTAATAATATTTGCTTTATCATTAACTTATTATTACTTAATTATGAAGTTTAAAATATAGCAAGAATTAGAGAATTAAGCATAAATAATACTGCTGCTACAGTTGTTGCCTTACTTATTTTGTCTTCCATCTTCTTTCCTGACTTACCAAAAAAAGTTGTAGCACCACCATCAATTGCTCCAGATAAACCGGCACTTTTTCCTGACTGCAGTAAAACACCAACAATTACTCCAATTGCTATAATAAAGTGTAAAATCTTAAGTACAAACATCTAAATCTCACCTCCAGTAGTTAAGTAAAATATTGCTAGATATCCATAATTCAACACAGCTTTAATTTTAACATATTAATGATGAAAATACAATAACCTGAATGAGAAAAACTCCCTTTCAAACCCCGGAAAACAGTTTCCGAAGCTCTGAGAAAAAATTAAGAAGACATCTTTTGAATAATCAAACTTTATTATCCAATTATTTTAAGATGTCTCCTTAATTGATTATCTATCTATTAAATTTTTCCTTCCAATTCTGAACGATCAACACCCTTAATTTTTGCAAGTATAATCTCTCTAAATGATGTTAATAGAGAATAGAAAATTGGTATTATAAATAAAGTTAAGAAAGTGGCAAATGTTAAACCACTGATAACTACAACAGCAATTGGCTGAGCCAGTTCTCCCCCATCACCACGACCAAGGGCAAGTGGAATCAGACCCAGAATTGTTGTCAGAGCTGTCATCATAATTGGTCTTAGTCTTACTGAAGCAGCTTCAAGAATCGCTGCATTCTTTTCCTGTTTTTCTCGTCTCAAATGATTTATATAATCGACCATTACAATCGCATTATTTACAACAATACCGGCAAGAGTTATTAATCCAATTAAAGATGCTACAGATAAAGTACTATTTGTTATAAAGATACCCAGTATTACACCAATTACAGCAAGAGGTACAGTAAACATGATAATAAATGGATGGATTAACGATTCAAATTGTGAAGCCATTACCATGTAAACCAGAACTACAGCCAGAATAAAAGCAAAAGCTAAACTTCTAAATGAACTCTGCAAATCCTGGAACTGTCCTTCATAACTGAATTCGTAACCATCTGGCAGTTCAATATTTTCAGCCAGTCTGTTTTGAATTCTCTCAACTGCTGTTCCCAGGTCAATATTGTACAAATCAGAATTTATTTCTGCATACCTTTCCTGGTCTATACGCAGTATTTGATTCGGTCCTGTTTCCACCTCTAAATCAGCAAATCTCTTTAATGGCACCTGAACTCCACCCGGAGCTATAATATTTAGATTAGAAAGCTGGGAAACAGTATTTAAATCACTTTCCTGTAATTGAACCCTGATATCATATTCATCTCCAGCTACTTCGTAACGGGTAGTTACACTACCACTAACAGCTGTTCTGACAGTATTAGCAACCTGCCTGGCATTTAAACCAAACTGACTGGCCAGAGATCTATTGAGCTGTATCCTTAATTCGGGTCTTCCCTCTTCAAAACTATCACTTACATCTCTCAATCCATCGATATTTTCCATTTCCAGTCTTGCTTTAGTAGTATATTCTTTCAGAACTTCAAAATCATTACCCTTTAATTTTATATTAATTGGTTTGCCTCCACCCGGGCCACCAAAACCGGACTGAGTAGAAAGCTGAAAGTTTACATCAGGTAAAGATAGACGCTGTCTTACTTCTTCCATTATTTGATCAGTACTTCTAGTTCTCTGATCAAGTTCTTTCATTAAAACAATTATAGTTCCCGAATCACTGCTGGTAGAAGTTCCCATCATATCAGCAGAACCAACTCGACTGAAAACAGTTTTTACTTCCGGAATGGAAGCAAGTACATCTTCTATATATTGAGCTACATTATCACTTTCAGCCAGAACAGTACTGGCCGGAAGATCATAATTAATTGTAAACATTCCCTGGTCAGAAGCCGGTAAGAACTCAGTTCCAATGCTAGGCACTAAAGCAATACTTCCCGCCAGTAAAATAACCAGAATCAAAACAATTATCCAGCGGTGATTTAAGGAAAATCCAAGCATTCTTTTATAATTTCGAGTAATAAAGCCCTGTTTACTCTCTCTATCTAAATCTTTCTGACTTACCTTCAAAAAGGTTGAAGAAAGCATGGGAATTAAAGTTAAAGCTACAGCCAGAGAAGCAAATAAAGAAAAACTAACTGTTAAAGCCAGTTCTTTAAATAATCTGGCAGCAAGACCCTGCACAAAAAACACCGGCAGAAATACAACTATTGTAGTCAGAGTTGAGGCTGTAATTGCCATTCCCACTTCTGAACTACCTTCTTTAGCAGCCTCTATCTTACCGACTCCCATACTTCGATAACGATAAATATTTTCCAGCACCACAATAGCATTATCCACCAGCATTCCAACACCTAATGCCAGGCCACCAAGAGAAATAATATTAATATTTAAATCAGCAAAATACATTAATACAAAGGTAGCTATAATAGAAACCGGAATTGCTGTCGCAATAACAATTGTACTTCTAATATTTCTCAAGAAGATAAATAAAATTAATACTGCTAAAAGTCCACCGACCAGAGCATTTCTCTGCACACTTTCAATAGCTTTTTGAATAAAATCTGACTGATCCATAGCAGTTATAATATTTAAATCATCATACTCATTTTTTATTTTCTCAATTTCATCTTTAACTGCATTAGCAGTCTGAACAGTATTGGCATCAGTCTGCTTTTGAATGGAAAGACCAATACTGGAATCACCATTAACCCTGGAAATTGTATTTCTATCTGCATAAGTATCACGTACTGTACCTAAATCAGACAGCTTTACTGTTGAACCATTTCCAGTTGGGATATTAATATTTCTAATATCATCCAGAGAATCAAATTTACCCATGGTTCTAATTAAGAGATTACGATCACCGCGCTGAATTTCACCAGCAGAAACATTAACATTCTCCTGAGCTAAAATACCGTTGACAGTAGAAAAATCAATACCATAATTATACAGTTTATCTCCTGCCAGAGAAATCATAATCTCTCTGGTTAAACCTCCTTCCAGATTAACCTGGGCAACTCCCGGTAATCTTTCCAGACGTGGAGCTATATTGTCTTCTACTTCGCTTTTTAAATCTGCCAGGTTCTGTTCGCCAGTAATTCCATAACTTAAAATCGGAAACATTGCCGGGTCAAATTTAAAGATAAGCGTGTCATCAGCCTCATCAGGCAAAAAACTACTAATTAAGTCAATCTGCTGTCTTAAATCTAAAACAGCAAAATCCATATCTGTTCCCCATTCAAATTCAACTACTATAGTCGACTGTCCGGTATCTGAAGTCGAAGAAACAGATTTAACTCCAGTTACTGTAGAAACCGAACTTTCAATAGGTTTAGTTATCAGGTTTTCAATTTCTTCGGGACCAACACCGGAATAAGTTGTTACTATTGCTGCACCAGGAAAAGTGACATCAGGATAAAGATCGACTTTTAATCGGCTAAAAGAAATTATTCCGATTAATACGACCAGTAAAACTAACATTGCCGTTGTAATCCGCCTGGAGATGGAAAAATTTGAGATTTTCATTAGTTAATCACCTCAACTTCTTCTCCATCACTTAGTCTATTCTGACCTTTAAGGATTATTTGATCATTTTCTTCTACACCGGAGACTAGTTCAACTAAATTATCTGACACGATTCCAATCTTAACTGCTTTTTTTACAGCTTTATTGTCTTCAACAATATAAACATGAGGTTCTGTTGAATCAAAACCAACTATTGTTGAAATTGGAACAACCAGTGTATTTTCGGCAGACTGCACACTAAAAACTGCATCTGCAAACATTCCTGGCTTTATTTGATGAGCTGAATTATCAACCAGCATTTTTACCGGGAAATTTTTACTTGCCGGATCTGCTTCGGGACTAATTGTATCAATTTTTGCAGTTAGCTCTTCATTTTTAATTGCTTCAGGAATAATTCTAACCTGATCTCCCTCCTGTAATCTGCTCATTGTAGCTGCTGTAACTGAAACTTCCAGATAAAGCTGATCAATATCAATAACAGTAACTATCGGCTGTCCTGGAGAAATAATTTCTCCAGCTTCTGTTCTAACTGCTGAGACTACTCCCTTAATTGGGCTTTTAACTATAGAATTTTCCAGGCTGAGCTTAGCCTGCTCCAGACCTGCTTCTGCCTGTTTTACCTGGGCCAGGCTCGCATTTAACTGCTCTTGAGTAGCTCCCTTTTTAACCTGTTCCAAATTTGCTTCAGCAACTGCCAGACCTGCCTGGGCAGACTTAACCTGACTGCGAGCATTTTCCAGCTGCTGTTTTAACTGAGTCGGATTATTAAAAGTCTGTTCTGTTAATTTATAACTCTGTTGGGCAGTATTATATCCAATTTTAGCCTGTTCTAAACCTATCTGAGCAGTGTTTAATGAAGATTTAGCATTTTTATACTGACTTTCAGCACCTTCAAACTGCTTTTCAGTTATGACTTTTTCTTCATATAAATACTGCATTCTCTCATATTCTCGTTCAGCCTGTTCAAAATTAATTTCTGCCTGATTATATCTTTCGCGAGCACTTGCTAACTGCTGTTCTGCATTTGCCAGCTGACTCTCGGCAGATGTAAGCTGCTGCTTTAAACTAATTTTGTCTTCATATATTTCTTTCATTAATTCTAAATTCGACTTGGCCCCCTCCAGAGAAGCCTGAGCCTGATCATAAGAAGCCTGGGCTCTATTAATTTCTTCCTGGCTGGCTCCATTTTTAAGCTGCTGATAATTTGCTCTAGCAGCATCTAAAGCAGCCTCTGCCTGTTTGATTTGAATATTTAGTTTATCCTGGTTTAACTGTAATAATTTTTGATCCTGACTAACATCATCTCCCACACTTACTGTAATTTGATCTACAATCCCACCTATTTCAGCAGGTATATTTACTTTTTTGAAAGCAGAAAAATTACCTGTAATTGTATCTCTAACTGAAATCCCGGTTCTCTCAGGAGTAGTAACTTCTACCGGAGATTGTGCCATAACATTAAAGGAGAGGAAAATTAATAATAAAAGTATTATAATTTTCTCATTTATATCACATCCTTAAATAGTTCTTTAATTCTACCAGTATTATAAAATAATTTATATAGATTTTTTTCATAATCATATTCAGCCTGCAGCAAAGCAATCTGGGCCTGTTTATAAGAAGTCTGGGCATTTATAACATCTATATTGGTGTTAATTCCAGCCTGATAGCTCTTATTTGTCAGTTCTAAGTTTTCTTCTGCGTTTTCTAAAGATAATTTCTCCAACTTAATCATTTCTTCTGAATGCTGCAGTGACAGCAGAGTATCTTCAATTTCAATTCTGATAGATTCTTTTAGATCTTTTGTTGAATTTTCAAGATTATTTACTTCTATTTTCTTTTTTTCTTCATTTAAATTAGCTTTACCACCATCATATAAAGAAATTGAACCTGCAATCGTTAGATTCCAGCTGCCATCACTAAATTCTAATTCTGATCCCTGCCAGCTATATGAACCATTTAAAGAAATCTGAGGTCGATAAGGATTACCTTCCAGATCTTTCTGCTTCTCCAGCATTTTTTGATTTACGGATAGTGACTTTAATTCAGCTCTATTTTCTAAGGCAAGGTTGATTAATTTATCCAATTCAGTTGCCGGCTCCGGATTTTTTTGTGGTGTGGAAACCTGATACATAACACTGCTGTCACCAAGCAGCTGGGCCAGCCTCTTTTTAGCAATCTGCAGCTGATTTTCAGCAGCAATTAAATCTTCTTCTGCTTTGCGCTGCTCAATTTGAGTCTGCAGCAAATCCTGTCTCAAACTCATTCCTGCTTCATTATTAACTTTTACAATTCTTAAATGTTCATTTACTACTTCCAGGGCATTTTCTCTAATCTCAACCATACCCTGAGCCTGTAGGACACCATAGTAGGCCTGAACAAGATTGAAAATACTCTGATCCAGCTGTTTTTGATATTCAATTTTGCTCATCTCAAGCCCCAGTTCAGAGATATCCTGGCCAATCCTTACTCGTCCACCCAGATAAAGCGGCTGTGATAGTGATAAGGAAGTGCTGAAGTTTGTATCGGGTGTTTCTGTCATTGGAAGACCATTTGCTGCATTATAAGTTGGGCTAAATAGTCTTTGAAAATCAATAGTCTGCTGACCTGATTCCATCTTGGTATAGGAGGTCTGCAGATTGGCTGTTGGATAATAGCCTCTTCCGCTCAGCTCAACATCTTTTTGGGCCTTTTCTATATTCTGACGGCTGTTAATCAGCTGTCTGTTGTTTTCCATTAAAATCTTTACTGCTTGTGTCAGAGTGATTTCTGTTTCTTCAGCTGCAGCCACGTTAAATGAAGCAGTTAATAGACAGAATAATAAAATCAAAATGATATACTTAGTTTTCTTCATTTTTAACCTCCCTGGAGATTCCCTGCATAATAAAATTATAAATAAATTCCACATCTTTTTCTCTACTTTCAAAATTGTAAAATAATTCCTGAGGATGAGAATTGAAAATTAATACCATAATCATCACTGCGGTGTTGTGAGAATCGTTAGTTTGCATACTTCCTTCTTTAATCCCCTGTTCAATTACAAGTTTAATAGCATTTAAGGCTGATTTATGTCTTTCAATCATTTTTTTCTGAAATTCACTGCTGATCAACTGAATATTATTTTTCAAAATATTTGCCATTTTAATATTATCCGCCAGCATACTAATACTAAAATCAACTATTTGGAATAACTTTTCCTCTGCATTTGAATCACTATTCTGGATTTCCTGATACTTTTCATGAAAATATTCTAAACCAACTAAAACTAATTCTCTAAATAAATCTTCCTTGCTGTCAAAATGCCAGTAAAGAGTTCCTTTACTCAGACCTGCTTCTTTGGCTATCATGGACATTGAGGTAGCATGATAATTATTTATTGAAAATAAGTTAAGTGCCGCTTTTAGTATTTCATCTCTTGTGTCTTTAGCCATATTATCCCCCTCTCGACTAATCGGTCAGTATAGAGTATATTATATTGAATCTGAGTAATAAAATCAAGTAAATAAGACTACAAAAATTAAAAAAATTAGTCTGCAGCTGATTTATTCTTTTTTTTTAATAATATAATATTATATAGCCCATTCCACCTATCAAAAGTTAGGTTTTAAGAATTCATAGCTTGAGATTTCAAAATAATATATTATTAAATAGTGCACTAGTTAACTGGTACACTGTTAGTATAATCTTATTTTTAAATTTTGTCAAGTGATTTTTTTAATAAACTTTGTTTTAGCTGCTTTTTTACTTTTATTTTTTTCTTTATAAATAAAAAAAGACCAAGTAGAGAATAAACCCTACTCGGCCCTTTATATTACTTACACTATTTAATTTAATAAATTTTACTTCAGATTAAAGAATGCTTCTTTACCTGCATACTGAGCTGCATCGCCCAGGCTTTCTTCAATTCTTAGCAGCTGGTTATACTTAGCAACTCTTTCTGAACGGGCAGGAGCACCAGTTTTAATCTGGCCAGTATTCATTGCAACTACAAGGTCAGCAATTGTTACATCTTCTGTTTCACCAGAGCGGTGAGATACAACAGAAGTAAATCCTGCTCTTGTAGCCATCTTAATAGTATCTAAAGTCTCAGTTAAGGAACCAATCTGATTAACCTTAATCAAGATTGAGTTAGCACTATCTTCTTCAATACCTCTCTCTAATCTTTCTACATTAGTTACAAAGAGATCATCTCCAACAATCTGCAGACGATCACCTAAATGCTCTGTTAACTGAGCCCAACCGTCCCAGTCATCTTCGTCAAGACCATCTTCCAGTGAGATAATTGGATATTTATCAATTAATTCAGCATAGAAATCTACCATTTCTTCGGAAGTTTTTTCTACACCTTCTCCAGCAAGTACATACTTACCATCTTTATAAATTTCAGATGCTGCTGCATCAATAGCAAGGTAGAAGTCTTCTCCTGCTTCATAACCGGCAGCTTCAATAGCCTCTACAATCACCTGGAGAGCTTCTTCGTTGGAACCTAAGTCAGGTGCAAATCCACCTTCATCACCAACACCGGTACCTAAACCTTTTTCCTGCAGTACCTTTTTCAGATTATGATAAACTTCTGCTCCCATCTGTAGAGCTTCGCGGAAGCTTACTGCACCAACAGGCATGATCATAAACTCCTGCAGGTCCACATTGTTGTCAGCATGTTCTCCACCATTTAAAATGTTCATCATTGGCACAGGTAGAGTTTTAGCATTCATTCCCCCAATATAGTTATAAAGGAAAGTACCTGTAGCTTCTGCTGCTGCTTTAGCAACTGCCATTGATACACCTAAAATAGCATTAGCGCCTAATTTACCTTTGTTGTCAGTACCATCTAATTCGCGCATTAAGTTATCAATATCAATCTGCTCTCTTACATCATAACCGATTAGCTCAGGTGCAATTACTTCATTTACGTTTTCAATAGCATCTAAAACACCTTTACCCAGGTAACGGTCGCCACCATCTCTTAATTCCACAGCTTCGTATTCACCAGTTGAAGCTCCGGATGGAACAGCAGCTCTACCCATTACACCATCTTCTAGTACTACTTCTACCTCTACAGTTGGGTTACCACGTGAATCTAAAATCTCGCGAGCATAAACATCTACAATTGTTGTGTTTAACATTATTAATTGACCTCCTTATAATTTTACAGCGAAACTAATTTAGATTTATTTTTGCAGAGACAGTTAAGACTGCCTCTACTTATTAATTAATTTAAGCTTGACTATTAATTATCAATAATCAGTGATTCACCAGTCATTAATTCTGGTTTTTCAATTCCTAAAATTTCTAACATTGTTGGAGCAAGATCAGCCAATTTCCCTGATGCAATACCTTTATTTTCTGGTCCACCTATATAATAAAGTGGAACTATATTAGCAGTATGAGCAGTAAATGGAGACCCATCTTCTTCTTTCATCTTCTCTCCATTACCATGGTCAGCTGTCAGTAAGGCCTGACCTCCCTTTTCTAAAATAGCAGGAACCAGTTTAGAAAGACATTCGTCCACTGTTTCTACAGCTTTAATAGCTGCATCCATATAACCTGTATGTCCTACCATATCAATATTAGCATAATTTAAGATAATCACATCATATTCATCAGCTTCAATTTTTTCTAAGAGCTTATCTGTTACTTCATAAGCACTCATTTCTGGCTGCATTTCATAGGTTGCAACCTGTGGTGAAGGAATTAAAATTCTGTCTTCACCTTCATTCGGCTCTTCAACTCCTCCATTAAAGAAAAATGTTACATGGGCATATTTTTCAGTTTCAGCAATTCTGAGCTGTTTTAAGCCTTCCCGGCTTAATACTTCTCCCAGTCCATCTTTAATTTCTACAGGTTCAAAAGCAACCGGCAGATCAAATTCTTCATCATATTCTGTCATGGTAACATAATATAAGTCTTTGGGATGTTCAGGAGCACGCTCAAAACCTTCAAAACCATCAATTGTTAAAGCCTGAGTTATCTGACGCGCTCTATCAGCTCTAAAGTTAAAGAAAATTACAGAATCATGATCCTTCATTTCACCTACAGGCTCACCGTTTTCAGTAATTACTGTTGGCACAACAAATTCATCTTCCACATCCTCTTTATAAGAAGCTTCTACAGCCTCAATGGCATCTTCTGCCTTATTTCCTTCTCCCAGCACTAACATATCATAGGCCTTTTTAGTTCTATCCCAGCGGTTGTCACGGTCCATTGTGTAGTAACGACCACTGACAGTTGCAATTTTACCGATTCCTACTTCGTCCAGTTCTGCCTGCAGTTGTTCTAAATAGCCTGTACCGCTGGCAGGAGGAGTATCTCTCCCATCAAGAATCGGATGAATATATACTTTCTCTAAACCGGCCCGATCAGCCATCTCAATCAGTCCAAAAAGATGTTTAATATGGCTGTGCACACCACCATCAGATAGAAGTCCAATTAAATGCAGTGCTCCATCATTTTCCTTTGCATGTTCTACTGCTTTTTTTAGAACTTCGTTCTCTAACAGATGTTTTTCTTCTACAGCTTTATTAATTCTTGTAAAATCCTGATAAACTATGCGGCCAGCACCAATATTTAAGTGTCCAACCTCAGAATTACCCATCTGACCTTCTGGTAAGCCAACAGCCTCTCCAGATGGTTTTAAGATTGAATGGGGATAATCTTGATTTAATTTATCTAAGAAAGGAGTATCTGCCTGATAAACAGCATTTCCTTCCGCATTTTCGTTTATTCCCAGCCCATCTGCAATAATCAGGGCCAGTGGTTTGGGTCTTGCCATAAATAATCCTCCTTATAATATATCTTATTTACTTATAGATTTCGGCAGTTTTTAAAATAATTTCAGAAAAAGAATCTGCTGCCAGGCTGGCTCCACCAACTAAAGCACCATCAATTTCTTCCTGAGCCATAATTTCTTCTACATTATGTGGTTTAACACTTCCACCATACTGAATTCTAATCTTATCAGCAGCTTCAGGATATTCTTTTCTAATGTTTTTTCTAATAATTCCAATTACACGATTAGCTTCTTCAGCAGAAGCAGTTTCTCCTGTACCAATAGCCCAGATTGGTTCATAGGCAATTACCACATCTTCTACCTCATCTTCACTTAGACCAGCAAGTGCAGAATCAACCTGAAAGTTAACTTTGGCTTCTATTTGATCTGCCTTTCTTTCTTCTAAAGTTTCTCCAACACAGACAATTGGCTTCACACCATGTTCAAGTGCAGAAAGAACCTTCTTATTTACCTCATAATCACTTTCACCAAATATTTCTCTGCGCTCGGAATGACCAACAATTGTATACTCGATACCACTATCAGCAAGCATCTTCGCAGATATTTCGCCAGTATAAGCACCTGAGTCTTTCCAGTAAATATTTTCGGCACCTGTTACAATATCACTGCCCTGAGCAGCTTCCTTAACAGTTGTTAAACAGAGAGCGGTTGGGCAAATACCCATTTCTACATTTTCTACACCTTTAACTTTATCTTTTAAAGCGGTTATCATTGCTTCAGCTTCTTCAACATTTTTATTCATTTTCCAGTTTCCACAAATAAATGGTTTACGCATTAATATTCCTCCTCAAACTCTGCCCAAATGCAAAGTTTTTGTTTAGAATTTTTTTGAATAATTAATCGTTATTCTTAGTTTATTCTACTAAATGAACTTAATAAAATTACTCAACATCGTCCAGTGCAGCAACACCAGGAAGTTCTTTACCTTCAAAGAACATCAGAGAAGCTCCACCACCGGTAGAAATATGACTCATCTTATCAGCCACTCCAGCCTGATTGATTGCTGCGGCAGAATCTCCTCCACCAATTACTGAATGAGCATCTGATTCAGCCAGAGCTTTTGCTAATTCCACTGTACCGTGAGCAAATTTCTCCATCTCAAATACTCCTAAAGGTCCATTCCAGATTACTGTTTTGGCATTTTTTATAATTTTCTTGTAGTTTTCTAAACTCTGAGGGCCACCACAGTCCAGAATCTGCCAGCCAGCAGGAACTTCTTTTACAGATACTGTTTTTGTGTTAGCATCATTGGAAAAATCATCAGCAATTACTACATCAATTGGAAGCACAATTTCTACTCCCTTTTCTTCAGCTTCAGTCATTAATTCTTTAGCCAGATCAACTTTGTCAGCCTCAACTAAAGAATCTCCAACTTCATAACCTTTTGCCATCAGAAATGTATTGGCGATTCCCCCAGCAACAATTAATTGATCAACTTTATTGATCAGATTCTTAATCACATCAATTTTATCAGAAACTTTAGCGCCACCCATTATGGCAACAAAAGGACTTTCCGGATTTTCCATTACCTCACCCAGAGCATTTAATTCTCTCTGCATTAAGAAACCAGCAGCAGATGGTAAGTATTCTGTTACCCCAACTGTAGTGGCATGAGCTCTATGGGCAGCACCAAAAGCATCATTGACATAAAGGTCAGCAAGTGATGCTAATTCTTTCGCGAATTCTGGATCATTTTTCTTTTCACCTGCATGGAAACGGCTGTTTTCTAAGACTAAAACTTCACCGTTTTTAAGACTGTCAGCTGCCTTTTTAACTTCGTCACCAATACAGTCATCAGCTTTTTTAACTTCTTTGTTTAATAAATTAGCCAGTTCTTTAGCAACTGGATCCATTCTTAACTCATCTTTTGGCTCTCCACCCGGGCGACCCAAATGAGAGATAAGTAATACTTTTGCTTCTTCTTTAATTAAATACTCAATTGTTGGCAGAGCTGCTTTAATTCTGGTTGTATCACCAACAACTCCATCTTTAAGAGGAACATTAAAATCTACTCTAACTAAAACTTTCTTTCCTTTAAAATCCATATCTTTAAGTGTTTTTTTCATTTTTAATACCTCCATATTAATTAGCAGTTACTAATTTTTTGACAGCTATCTTAAAAGGCTTAATATCTATCTCTAAAAATAAGGCAAAAAAATTTATTGAGAAAATTTCAGGGCAGGCAACTATGCCCCACCCTGAAATGATTTTTATATTTAAATTACAGCTTTAATGATAAATCTACAACTCTATTTGTATAACTTAATTCGTTGTCATACCAGGAAATAACTTTAACCATATTGCCATTAACTACCATAGTTGACTGAGCATCAATTTTAGAAGATTCGAACTGTCCCATAATATCTCTGGAAACTAATTCATCTTCAGTATAGCCTAAAATACCTTTCATTTCACCTTCTGCTTTTTCTTTAAACATTGCATTTACTTCTTCAGCAGTTACATCTTTCTCTAAAGTAAATACTCCATCAACACAGGAGCCATCAGGTACTGGAACACGAATAGCCATACCGTCAATTTTACCATCTAACTCAGGCAGTACTTTTGTTGTTGCAATAGCAGCACCTGTAGTTGTAGGAATAATGTTTTCAGCAGCTGCTCTACCTCTTCTTGTTTTTCCAGCTGGCATATCTAGGATAGCCTGACTGGTTGTATAACCATGAACAGTTGTGATTAATCCTTTTTCGATTCCAAACTCATCGTTAAGAGCCTTAGCTAAAGGAGCTAAACAATTAGTTGTACAGGAAGCATTGGAAACAATTAAGTCATCATCGCTGAGATCGTCATCATTAACACCAAGTACAATAGTATTATCAATCTCATCTTTAGCAGGTACAGTTAAAAGAACTTTTTTCGCACCAGCTTCAATATGCTGCATTAACTGAGCTTTTTTGCGGAATACACCAGTAGATTCAATTACTACATCAATGTCATTTTCGCCCCATGGTAGTTCTTTAGGATCTTTAATAGCAGTAACTTTAATTGTTTTACCATTAACTACTAAGTTTCCAGCTTCAACCTCTACTGTACCATCAAAACGACCATGTACAGAGTCATATTTAAGTAAATAAGCTAAATTTTCAACATCAACTAAATCGTTAATTGCAACGATTTCAATGTCTTCTCCTCTTTTTTCAACTAATCTTAAGTAACCTCTACCAATACGTCCAAATCCATTAATTGCTACTTTTTTCATTATTTTATTCCTCCTTATAATATGTTGAACATTTACATAAATTAATTTACTAAACAAAGACTTAAAAAATTTGAAAGTTTATAACCTGCTGATTCTAATCTGCCAGCCTGTCTTCGGCCTCACCCCCCTTAAGAGAGATAATTTTTCGGGCTGTAATTTCATCAGTAATTAAAATATCCTGGTATTTAGGAGAAACTGCAGAAATAATAGCTTCTGCCTTATTTTCTCCACCTGCAACAACAATCACTTTATTTATTGCCTGCAGATCATCAAGATTCAAACCAACACTGGTAGTGGAATAGATAATCTCACCCCGGGAGTTAAAATAAAATCCAAAAGCCTCTCCCACGGCACCGGCATTAAGGAGATCATTGATTTCTTTTTCGTCCATCCCCCGTCGGCCTGCCATATCTTTAGCTGTTCCTACTCCGTGAATCAAAATATTGGCTCTTTTTAAAATTTCCAGAGTTTTTTTAATTGTTGGTTCTTTTGTTATATGATAAATATTTTCTTCAGCCATATTGTCCGGAATATGCAGGAGATGATAGCTGCCGCCTAGCTTTTTGGCAATTTTAGCAGCAATCGTATTAGCCTGTATTTCAACATCCTCACCCAGTCCACCTCGGCCGGGAACTACTGTCACATCCCTGGATTCAGCGCTGTAGGTCATCTCTGCTGCAACCTGGGCCAGGGTTGTCCCACCCGTCACAGCAAGAATGTCTCCATTTTTAATTTCCTGCTGTAAAAGCTGTGAGGCCATTCTACCAATCTCGGCCTTTAAATCTCCGGCCGGAACTGCGCCATTAACCAGCTTAACTTTTTTTAATCCCAGAATATTTTCCAGTCTATTTTCTAAATAACTGATATCTCGTAACTCTTTGATGTACTCATCTAATTCTATCAGAAATTCTTCTCCAATTCTAGTAATTTGAGTACCTGCCGGGGTAATAGTTATAAAGGCATTTTTTTCAAAAAACTCCAGATCATTACGAATTGTTCTTTCACTCAATCCTAATATCTTTGCTAGAGCTCGTCTTCCAATAGGCTGATTGTAATATATACCACGTAAAATATTATATCTTTGCTGGGCTGTCTTAACAATTTCCGGTACAATTTTCTGCTGAATTTTAAACAGTTTATTCATGTTTAACCTCCGAGCTGGAACGTTTTTGTCCAAATGGAACATAATTGTCCCGATACAGCCAAAAACAAAGCTGATTTTTAAATCAGCAGCAAGTTTGATTTATTTTTAACTTCCAAATGTATTATATCATCTCCTGAGATAATTTCAAGTTAAATTTTGGGCAATTTTTTTAATTCTTCGCAAACGATGATTAACTCCCGATTTACTGAGATCTAAAATTTCACCCAGCTCTTTTAAAGAGGCATAAGGATTTTCTCTTCTAACCTCAGCCATTTCCTGCAGACCGGGGCTCAATGACTCCAACCCTTCTTTGCGCTCTATAATATCTATATACTCCAGCTGATCCATAGCTGCAGAAACAGATTTCTCTAAATTTGCAGTTTCAAAATTCACCCGCCGATTAACATCATTTTTTAACTCTTTAACAATATGATCATTTTCCATTTTAAGCATTGCCTGATGAGCTCCAATAATATTTAAAATCTTAACTACTTCAGCATAGCTCTTAAAATAAATTACATGATAACCCTTGTGTTGAGTCTGATGAGCTTCTAATTCAAATTTAGCCAGTAAAATTTTCAAATCTTCAGCTACACTTTCACGCTCACAGCGAAATTCAAGGTGATATTCGCTCTGAGGTTTATTAACTGATCCCCCACCTAAAAATAAACCGCGTAAATAAGCCTGAGATAATTGGCGAGAATTCAAATATTCATCTTTAATGTGAAAAACTAAACTATTATCCGGGGTTAGAAATCCCAGTTCCAGTAGAAATTCTCTCACACCTGGCTGTGGTGTAACAATAATATCGTAACTATGGCTTAAATTAAATCTTTTATCCTGTCTGACTCTGATCTCGATACTGAAACCAAACCGCTCCTTAATCAGGGAATAAATTCTGCGGGCTAAATTACCATGATAAAGAGTAATCTTAACAGCCAGATGTTTATTTGAGATTTGAATCGACCCATCTATCCTGATTAGAGCCGCCAGTTCGGCCAGCTGCTCAGAGTAATCATATTTATCTTTATGTGTTAATTCTTCCTTAACCTGATCAGTAAAAGACATTTTTATCACCTTTTAAATCTTAATTAATGAAATTAGTTTGTAATCTCCTGTTGTTAATTATATTTCTTATTTAAATCATAAATAAGTTCTGCCAGTGCATCCGGATCATGGCGCAGATAGCTGTCTTTTTTTAAGAGATCAGCTTCAATAACCTTTACTCCCAGTTTCTCTAACTGCTGATGATCTATCTTAACTGGGTAAGCACCTTCTGCTTCATATTTCTTTCTCAGTTTAGCTGTACCCTGACGATTGTTGACAACAATATAGTCAAAAACTCCACTACCACAGTGATCAATGATTGCTCGAGCATGATCAGCTGCTGTATAACCATCGGTTTCTCCAGGCTGAGTCATCACATTACAGATATATAGTTTTAAGGCACTACTATTTTTAATTTCTTCTGTAATTCCTTTCACCAGCAAATTGGGCAAAATACTGGTATAAAGACTACCCGGGCCAATCACTATTACATCTGCTTTTTGGATTGACTCTTTTACTTCTGGAGTAGTACTTGCATTTTCAGGATACAAAAAAACTTTATTGATTTCTTTATCATAGACTGGAATAGCAGATTCGCCCATTCTTTCTTCCTGATCGTGATAAACTGCCCCCAATTTAATATCTTCGTTAGTAGCAGGTAGAACTTTACCCCTAATAGCCAGAACTTTGCTGGAAGCTCTAACTGCTTCCTCAAAATCTCCTAAAACCTCAGTCATAGCAGCAATATATAAATTACCAAAGCTGTGACCTTCAAGCCCACCTTCAGATTCAAAGCGGTGTTGAAATAATTTCTCCATTAAAGGTTCTCTATCAGCCAGTGCAACCAGGCAGTTACGAATATCTCCAGGTGGTAAAATACCCATTTCATCTCTTAAACGACCTGAACTACCACCATCATCAGCCACTGTGACGACTGCTGTCAGATTGTCACTATTTTTTTTCAGGCCCCGCAGGAGATTTGATAAACCGGTACCACCACCAAAAGCAACAATTTCTGGTCCCTTATTTGACCTTCTTTTTTCATATAATAAATCAAGAATTTCTCCATTAGGAGTTATATGGGTATTAAATTCTGATTTGATTTTTAGCAGAGAATAATAAGTCAAACTAATCCCACTTAAAATCATAAACAAAGCAGTCAATTTAAGCACAAAACCGGCCTGATGACCAAATATATTGTTGAGCATTAAAAGCAGCTGATTTGTAACATAGACACTTATGTCAAAACCAAATAAAGGAGTTATTCCAATACTAATTAAAATAAATGCAAATATAATAACTAAAAACCACCGCTTAACACCCAGACCGGGAAAAAACCATTTTGGCAGGTTCATAATTACACTTCCTTATTTTTCGATATCCCGATGTTCAATATTTATATTAAAATCTTTATCCTTTAAAAATTCCGCTAACTTATTAACTGTAGTAACTGAGCGGTGCTTGCCACCAGTACAGCCAATTGCAATCGAAAGATGACTCTTTCCCTCTTTTTTATATTCAGGTAGTAAAAAATCAATTAAATCAAAAAATTTACTGTAAAACTTATCTGTTAATGGCCATTTTAAAACATAATTCTGAACTTCCTGATCATTACCCGTTTGCTCTCTTAAAGACTCAACATAATAAGGGTTGGGCAAAAATCTTACATCCATTACTAAATCTGCATCGCGTGGTATTCCATATTTAAAACCAAAAGATATTAAACTTAAATGTAGTAAATTTTTATCTTCTTCTCCCAAAAATAATTGATTTAATTCCTCCTGTAATTCTGAACTCTTCAATTCCCCGGTATCAATAATCTTTGTTGCTCTACCCCGGAGTTCTTCTAACATTTTTCTTTCTCTTTCAATAGCATCCAGAATTCTTCCCTCTTCATCCAGAGGATGACGTCTTCTACTCTCTTTATATCTTCTAATTAAAACATCATCAGAAGCCTCCAGAAAAAGAATATTATAATTTAAATTCATATCCTCTATCTTAGCCAGTTCTTCGAATAATTCGGTAAAAAATTCTCGCCCTCTAATATCACTAACCAGAGCAATCTTATCCAGATCAGACTGCAGACATAATTCCGCAAATTTGGAAATTAAAGCTGGCGGAAGGTTATCCACACAGAAATATCCCCTATCCTCAAAATAATTTAAGGCAAGAGACTTTCCCGCTCCAGACATACCAGTAATCAGTAAAAAATCCATTACATTTTTTCTCCTTTCTCAGCAAAATAAATCAAAGCAGCTAATCCTTTATCCGAGCTGCATGCTTAAAAAAATATTTTTCAGGAGACCGCATAATATTTAAAAAAGTCAATTTAGAAGTTTTAACAGGTTTATCTCCATAAAATACTTCCGGATTATTATTCAGCTTATCTAGAGTTGCAAGCCCAAGGGCATTATTAACTGCAAAAAACTTTTTATAGCCTTTAAGCTCCTCCGGCAGTGCCTGATAATATTTTTTTAAAGCCGGAATATGGTTTTTTAAATCTAAAAGCATCTGCTCCAGAGCCTGCATAGCCTGCTCCCTACATTCTGGATCTGCCAGTTCTGCCTCACTAATCCCCAAATCTTTGAGCGGCCAAAAATGCTTATCTCTACTTTCTAAATCTTCTCTAATATCTCTAATCAAATTTACTTTCTGCAGAAAAAGCCCCGCCTGATTAAAATTATCCATTAGAAGCTTCTGGTTCTGTTGATCAATCTCAAATTTATAAATTATAGTTTCAGTCAAAAAACCACCAACTGTACCTGCAACATAATAACAGTATTCATCTAATTCGGCAAAGGTTTCGACTTCTTTTTTTAAGTATTTTTGCATTCCCTGATTCATTTCCTGCAGCCATTTGTGAGAAACCTGCTGAATTTTAGGTTCTAAACTCTGATAACCCTGATAGACTAAATCAATATTTCTGGTTAATTCCTGCAGTGATGAATCCTCAATTAAGCTGCTGTTTTTTTTAATAATTTCAAAATCAGAACTGCGGTCATAAACTACCGGCGAAAAAATTCTGCTGACTCGATCCATCAGATCCTTCTGTAATTTAAGATCGGGAGGATAAATTTCATCTTCAAAATTATCAAGTATCCTATCCTGCAGATAGGCCAGAAGAACCTCATCTTTTATTTGATCATCAAGCATAGGGATTGTTAAAGCAAAACTTCGAGATACCTTTTTTAAGATTTTCCTGGCATAATTCATTGGCTCGGCTGTCATTATTTCACCTCTTAAAAATTTAAATTTAATTATGATATTTAAACCTATAAATTACAAAAATTAATAAAAATATGTAAAACAAAAGAATGGAAACAGAAATTTTATTGATCGGTTTTAAATAATCTATTATTGTCGGCTCAACAGCAGCAATATCAGTATCAATCTCAAGATATGGTATTGCTGGTAATTCACCCTTTAATATCTCTTTTTGACTACTCCCCCCGGGAACCAGTATATCAAGAACTCTGGGTGCTTTAGTCAGAGGTATCTCATTTCCAGAATAAATCTGCCAGTAACTTTTGCTTTTTGATAGTGAACGAAAATGATCATAACCAAATGGATCAAAACTTCCTACCATAACAACTATCTTGCTGTTATCCAGTGATTTTATTTCGCTTTTTGGCAGTATCAAAAAAATATCATTATCTTTCTTATTTAAACTAAAATTATTATTTACTCCTGGCTCATTAAGAGATAACTCGTTTATATTTAAAAGATTTTCTTTCTGACTGTCCGGATTAAAAGCTCTTATCCACCAGCCGCTAATTTTAATAAATTTATTCCAGTTAAAATCAGGATCAAAACTAACACCAGCCCCACTGTGAAAAAGTTGATTACTGCCAGTAGAATTATTATCTATGTATATTTCTAATAATGGTAAAGAAAAACCGTATTTTGCCCCCCAGGGATCAGTTAAATTAGAAAAAGAAAAGCGAATTTTATATTCGCTTTTAGATTCAAAAATAGTCATCGACTGAAGATCAAAAAGATTACCTTTGTTTTGAAATATATGATTCTGAGGATAAAGATAATTTCCCGGCCCATAGTCATCGCCAGCGGCATCGAGATGATTAAATATTACATTATAATTTTCTGCGTTAACTGCTGCAGTAAAAATAAAAAGACAGATAATGAATAATATGATTAGTTTTTTTCTCTTATCTTTGATTTTTTTTAAAACCATTTTTACACCTCTGCCAGAAGCATTCTTTATCTTTTCATTATATTCTCTGTAAAATCAACTGCAGCATTATAGCCCATTGATTTCATTCTATAATTCATAGCTGCAACCTCTAAAACTAGAGCCAGATTTCTCCCTGGTTTGACTGGAATCACTATTTCATCAATTTCAAGATCCATAATTTCTGTTTTACGACTGTCAATACCAAGTCTTTCATATTCCTCTCCCTCTTCCCATTTTTCTAATTTAATGGTTAAATTAATTGGAGAGTCATGTTTTACTGCTCCAGCCCCAAACAGAGTTTTTACATTTATAATACCAATACCTCTCATTTCAAGAAAGTAGCGCGAATTACTGGGAGCAGTACCACTAAGTCGCAGCTCACCAATTTTTTTAATTTCAATAATATCATCAGCAACCAGACGATGTCCTCTTTTAACCAGTTCGATAGCAGTCTCACTTTTACCAATTCCGCTCTGGCCTCTAATTAAAACACCAATACCATAAATATCTACTAAGACACCATGAATAACCTTAACAGGCGCCAATTTTTCTTCCAGATAGTTTAAAAGCATACTGCTAAATCTGGTTGTCGAAATTTCTGTGGAAAGAACTGGAATACCATTTTGATTTGCTTTTTCCAGTAAATAATCGGGAATATGCTCTCCTCTGGCAACTATAATACAGACTGGATTATAGTCTACATATTCTTCAATTCTTTTTTTTAATATTTTTTCATCAAGCCCCCGCAAAAAAGACAATTCGGTTCTTCCTATCAAATTAACCCGCTCGGGGACAAAGTGCTTCCAGAAACCTGCAAGCTCAATTCCTGGTCTCTTAATATCACTTACTTTAACCTCTCTTTTAATGCCAGAGCGTCCGGCTTTAATTTCAAGATCAAAACGATTAAAAATATCAAGAACTAATACTTTATCTTCATCAATCATTTTTTACTAACCTATCTTCCATTGCTACAGCTATAGCTCCCATCAAACCAATATCAGATCCAAGTTCAGCTTCCTTAACTGTAACCATCTCCAGAGAACCCGCCAGAGCAATATCCTCCATAGTCTTTATTGCTTCATCTAAAAATAAATCGGAAGCCTTCATAACTCCACCACCGAGAATTATCATCTCTGTATTAAAAGTATTTACAACATTACCGAGTCCAATTCCAAGATGATAACCTGCATTTTTAAAGATATCTCTAGCCACCTGATCTCCCTGATAAGCAGCCTGGGCACAGATTACTGCATCAATATCTTCAACTATATTATCTGCCAGTTCCAGCATTTCTTTGCTCTCACCAGCTGCCGCTGCTTCTTTAGCTCTCTTACCGATCGATGTACCAGAAGAAAAAGCTTCCAGACAACCGTGGTTTCCACAGCCACAGAGTGGACCATTAGGATCAATAACTGTATGTCCAATTTCACAGGCATTATCATTAACCCCTGTAAATAACTCTTTATTAATAATAGCTCCCCCACCTATACCGGTAGAGATAGTTATGTAGACCATATTTTCAACATTTCTCCCTGCTCCAAACCATTTTTCACCCAGAGCAGCAGCATTAGCATCATTCTGCAGTAGGGTTTTAATCCCCAGCGCCGACTCCATTCTTTCAACCAGAGGCACATTTTTCCAGGGGAGGTTTGCATTTTCAATTATAATCCCTTTTTTCGAATCAAGCGGGCCCGGACTGCCAATACCCAGAGTTATAATCTGATCTTTGCTAACATCTGACTCTTCTAATACATCCTCTATAGTTGCTATCATATTTTCTATTATTTTATCTTCACCTAAATCAGCTTCTGTATCTCTGCGTGATCTAGTAATTATCTTTCCTTCACTATCAGCAAGACCTGTTAAAATTTTTGTTCCACCAAGATCAAGACCCAAATAATATTCTTTCATTAATTATTCCCCTCTCAATTTATAGCTTAAATTTATATTTTAATATTTTGCCAGCATTTCTTTTGTTCCCTGAAGAATCAGAATACCAATAATCCCAATAAATCCAGCTGGCAGACCAATACCTGTAACAAATAAAATTACACTAATTAAGAAAATTGCCAGAAACCAGAGCAGTGAAAATATAATGTTATCCAGACTGAGAATTACTGCATTTTTAAAAATGTCCTTTAATGGTCTCTCACCCTGAATAATTAAAAGTCCCCATAAATAAGCCTGATAAATTGAAAAATAGATCAATAAATAGGCAAATAAAAAAGCAAAAGCCAAAAGCCATATATTTTCCTGTCCTTTTAACAAAAAGAAGCGTAGATCAACCACAAAAATTATATATAAAATAACCGAGATTAAAAAAACTAAAAATCCACGCCAAAAATTATTTTTAAAATATGAAAAAAGTGCTTTAAGAGCAATACTTCCCTCTTCTAAAATCTGACTGGTCCCATAAAGTGAAGTCAAAAATACTGGTCCCAAAAAAACTAAGGGTAACAAAAGTATTAAATACCAGCCACTGGTCAGCCCAATAAAAACAGCAAATAAAAGTACTGAACTTATTACAAACCAGGCCACACTAAGCAATACCAGTTTAAATAAGTCTTCATAAAAATCTTTAAATGTTGATTTTAAAATCGAAAAAATTTCCAAATAAATCCCTCCAAATTGCAACCAATATTAAAGTTAATCACTATCTTAAATTATAACATAAATAGTTGGAAAATGCATAATCTAAGGAGCAGCCTAATTATTTAAATCAAGATCAAGTTTAAAATGTTGTTTTAAATAGCGAGCTATTCCCAGCTCATCGTGATCTGGTGCAGTATCATCAGCATGTTCCTGCAATTCGGGATGTGCATTCTGCATAGCCACACCTTTACCTACCCATTCGATCATTTTAAGATCATTTAAACCATCTCCAAAAGCCATAATTTCTTCCTGTTTAATATTGAAATCTGCTGCCAGTTTCTTAACCGGAACTGCTTTAGACATATCTTTTTTTGTTATTTCAATAAAAGAGGGATAGGACGAAGAAAGTTCAATCTCTTCAGCAAAATTTTCATTTAAAAAATGATTAATCTCAACCTGCTTATCTTCATCCTCTTCGATTATTAACATTTTGGTAGGTTCAGCCTCAAGAAAATCATCCAGACGACCAACAGCATTGGCTTTAATTCCAGAAATCTCTTCGTAACGATCTGTAAATTTATTTTCCTCTGCCACATAGAGCTTATCATCAATATATAGCTGCAGATGATAATTGTTTTCGACAACCATTTTTGTGATTTTTTTAGCAATTTCGAAAGGTATTGGGGCGTGGAAAATCTCTTTCTGGGTTGAAGGATCAACCACCAGCGCACCATTATATGTAATTATAGGATCTACAATCTCCAGTTTATCAGTATGTGGTTTAGCAGAACAATACATTCTACCGGTTGCAACCAGAGTTCTAATCCCCTTATTTCTAATCATTTTAACTGCCTCAATTGTTTTATTATGCAGCTGATGATCAATATCCAGTAAAGTTCCATCCAGATCAAATACTATCATTTTAATATCCATAATATCACCTTTTCTTATATTCTTATATTCTAAAAAAATGACCGGGTTTCCCCGGCCCATTAATTATTAGCTTATATATAATCTACTCCATAAACTGAGCAGAAAAAGCATGAACCTCTTTTTTCATTTCTTTTAATTTGTCTTCATTTTCAAGATTTTTTAAAGCATCAAAGATAAATTCTGCGATTTTTTTCATATCTTTTTCTTTCATACCCCTAGTTGTAACTGCCGGGGTTCCAATTCTAATTCCACTGGTAACAAAAGGACTTTTGGTCTCAAATGGAATTGTGTTTTTATTTACTGTAATTCCAACTTTATCTAAGGCTTCTTCTGCTTCTTTACCCGTGATTTCCATATTATTTAAATCAACCAGCATCATATGATTATCTGTGCCGCCAGAAACCAGTCTCATTCCATAACCCTTTAATTCTTCTGCCAGTGTATGTGCATTATCTATAATTTGCTGCTGATATTCCATAAAATCATCTGTCAGTGCTTCTTTAAAAGAAACTGCTTTAGCAGCAATAATATGCATCAGCGGACCTCCCTGCAGTCCAGGGAAAATTGCTTTATCAATATCTTTTGCATATTTTTCCTTGCAGAGAATCATACCACCCCTGGTTCCTCTTAAAGTTTTATGAGTAGTGGTTGTAACAAAGTCTGCAGTTTCTACTGGGTTGGGATGTAATCCAGCTGCTATTAAACCGGCAATATGGGCCATATCCACCATAAATAATGCGCCAACCGAATCGGCAATTTCTTTAAATGTTTTAAAGTTAATGACTCTGGGATAGGCACTGGCACCGGCTACAATTAAATCAGGTTGATGTTTTTCAGCAAGAGCTCTTACCTGATCATAATCAATAATTTCTTTTTCTCTGGTTACACCATAGTGAATAAAATCATAATACTTACCTGACATATTAACAGGACTACCGTGGGTTAAATGGCCACCGTGAGTAAGATCCATTGCCAGTATTGTGCCACCTTTTGGAACCTGAGAAAAATAAACTGCCTGATTTGCCTGTGAACCAGAATGAGGCTGTACATTAGCATGTTCAGCACCAAATAATTCTTTTGCTCTTTTTATCGCCAGTTCTTCTGCCTTATCAATTACCTCACAGCCACCATAATATCTTTTATGAGGATAACCTTCTGCATATTTGTTTGTTAAAACAGAACCAGCTGCCTCCATCACAGCAGAACTAACAAAATTCTCTGAAGCAATTAATTCAATATTTTGAGCCTGTCTCTTCTCTTCTTCTGAAATAATTTCTGCTATTTCCGGATCAATTTTCTTTAATTCCCGCATCCAAAGCTCATCTCCTTAATTTAATAGTTATAATCTACCTTTATGTATATTTCTCTAAAAGAGAATTAAATCCTGCTTAATTTCTAGCTTCTTTTTTAAATAAAATTAAAATTTTGATTTTTTAAAATGAAAAAGACCGGAGAATACCCCCGGTTTTTTCAAAAATTTATAAACTTATGCCTGGCTGATAACATCTACTGGACAAACAGATACACAGGCTGCACAGTCGATGCATTCGTCAGCATCAATTTCATATTTTGTATCACCTTCACTGATACATTCTACAGGGCATTCTGGTGCACAGGCACCACACATAATACAACCATCTGCAATTACATGAGCCATTTAAACATTCACCTCCTGCTATTCAACTTTATTAAAATTATTTGTAAAAAGTTCACAAAACTATTATACCCAGCCAGTTGCTAAATGTCAACTACTTTACACTTCTGAAAATTCTTTTATCAATAATTTTTCTTGATTAAATACTATGAGGCTAAAATTACTCCATTTAGGCAGAAATTTTAGCCTTTTTAATTAACTATAGGGAATTAAAACTTAACTTTTTAATTAAAAACTATAATGTAAAGAAATTGAACTGAAATCATTATCATCAAACTGACCAAAATCAGTATTTTGATCTCCATTAAATATTTTATGAGAAAATTTCATTACCAAATCCTGTTTTAACTCATATTCTACTGCATTTTCCAGAGAATAATCATGATCACTTAAGTTATAAACCCAGGTGATTTGAGGTATTATTTTTTCATTTTGATAGCTGTCTTCCAGTTTAACTACAGCTCTATTTGTCAAATAATCTCCATCTTGATTATACTGTAAATCTGCAGCATTATTGGCCTCAATCTGGCTGTCATCTAAAATTTTCTCACCTGTAAATTGAATATTTAGATTTAAATTACTGATTGGTAGATCTCTGTCTCCACCAATAACCCAGGCAACTTTATTATTTCTAATTGTTGGATCATTACCTGAACTGTCATCTGTATTATAATATGCCAGTTCAAAGCGACTATTAATACTGGCAATCACTCGGGCCATTTCAAAACCAAAAACATCAACCTGATCATAGTGAAGATCAGCAGCATCCAGTAGCTGACTAAATATATCTCTATTTTGCGCCGGGTTATTTGTAAATGGATTTGAACCTGTATTAAATGCCGCAGGATCATAACTTGGTTCTCTTAAATATCCGTGGTAGTAGCTGAAGCCATAATCTGTACCACCTCTGGTATCAGTAAAGCGCAGACCAAACTGCTGCTCTTCCTCTTTAACTGCAGCTTCTACCTGCCTAATAATTTCTGTTTCACTGTAGTTAGTAGCTGACTTAAGTGCAGAGATTGAAATCTTATCAGCAAAAGGATTGATTATCCAGTTGCCGAGTGGACTATCAGGATCTTCTGCCAGCCGGTGCCCCTCAAAATCTGGCGTGTAGATAAACTCAAGATTGGCATTGCCATTTCTAAAATATCTATCAATTTTAATCATTTCTTCCCCAATCTGACGATCTTTATAATCAGGGTTATAAAAATCACTTAAGTCTTCCGGATTTATATTATCTAAAACATGAAGTTGATCTCCTTTGCCCCAGATTACTCTGTGTTTTCCCAGCAATAAACTGTATTTATTGCCAAAATACTGATAGTTTAATTCGTTAAATTCAATTTCTTTAGCAGCCCCAATCTGAAAATCAGTTATAAGTTGAAAACTGTGTTTATTGCCAGGATAACTTATATCAAGGTTACCACTTAAATTTCTTTCTAAATCTCCATCATCAAAAACTCTAATTTCAGGTTTTAAATCGCCAATAATTGTTGTTGCTGTCTCTTTTTGTTCAGCGTAAAAACTACCATCATCAAAGGCAATTACTGCTGTTGAGGAAAGAACGATAATTATTAATAAAATAAATGTAATCTTTTTAATATTTGTTAACATAATTTCACCTCTGTATCCAATTAAGTTTATTGTAAAAAATACTGATTAATTAAAACTTTCCTCACCTCCCTCCCCCGGAAAATGTAGTTAGTAAAACAAAGGTGAGGAAAAGTTAAAATATAAAGGAAAAATCATTCCTTTTTATCTGCCAGTTTTTAAGAACTGCTGAGTAAACATGCTGTCAGCTATATCTTTGTTATATTCTAAGAGATAATTATTATTTCTACTTTTAATATACAATCTTGTGCTGTGACCACTCTCTAAATTTTCCATTGTGGTTGAAAAAATAGACCAGATACCATTCACTTTTTCTATATTTTGTTCAACTGTCATTCTTTTAAACAGTTCTCCAGTCTTTTTATCATACATTTCTACCTTGACCGGGATAAAATGTTTTTTTGTAATCCAGGAAACTGTTTTTTTATACTGTTCATCTTCAGGGTTTTTAGGAGTTGCTTCAACAACATAAGTCTCGTAATCTCCCAATACTTCCTCCTTGAGAATTTTATAAGTAAAATTATCAATCTCTCTGGATTTCATATCATCATAGCTGAAATCTGACCCCATAAAGGAATCTCCACCCTGAGAAGCTGAAATACGTCTTACTCTACCCAGAGCCGGTAAATAAATCCACTGATCATCGTCAGCTTCCGTGTTCTGCACCTGTAAAAAACGAGTGTTTTTGACAGAGGAAGGCTCATGAAAAACCATTACTGTTTTGTCAAGATCATCAGCTGGATTACCATATTTTTCTGACCAGACTTCAATTACTCGGGGACTAACTTCACCATTTTTATCAATTAGATCCATTCCCATTAGTGCATGTCTGCTCTCACCTGTATTCCTTTGATCAACTTTTTCCATTACCTCTCTACCGCTCATTGCCATCACACTACCACTTATAATAAATACAAGCAGAATAGTTGTTATTAAAATATTACTTTTTAATTTTTTCATTTTTAATTCCTCCTTTGATTTTGCTTTGGCTTATAATTTTTTTGAAATAAACTTGGGTTTAAATATTTTTAATATCAATGGTAAAATAGTCATAGAAGCCAGTGATGAAGTAAACATAGTCACTGCAATTAATAATCCTAAATATACCAGAGGATAGAAATTGGAAAATAATAAGACTAAAAATCCAGCAGCAACTGATAAAGCATTAAAGATTATTGCCTTACCGGTACTGATAAGTGTGTTTCTAGTTACCTGATGTAAATCATCAGTTTTTAATCTATTTTCGTGATATTTATCCAGAAAATGAATAGTGTAATCTACTCCAATACCTATAGCCACAGAAGCAACCATTGCTGTACCGATATCTAATTTTATACCTGTATATCCCATCAAAGCAAAGTTAATTAACAGAGAAAATGCCAGCGGTATAACACCATAAATACCTGCAATTATGGATCTATAAGCAAGAGCAACAATTATAAAGACAATTATAAAGGAAACTATTATACTATTTATCTGACTTCCTATAATTAACTCATTTGCTGCCAGAGACATATTAGCATACCCGGCTACTGAAAGATTATAGTTTTCTGGAAAGTTTTCCTTACCATAATCTAAAATATCCTGTTTTATTCTAGCAGTAACAATATTACTGGAATTATTTAATTGAATCAGCATTCTAGCCTTATCAGGTTCCAGCTGATCATTAATCATATCATCCAGACTACCTGAATATAAAAGCAAATACTGAGAAACAAGATTTTTTAAACCCTGCCTGTTCTGAACCGGATATTTGCTTAAATCATAGGGTATTTCATTATATTTGGCCCCTTTATAATTTAATTTCTTATTTATTAGGCCAACAAATTCTTCTGAACTTAGATTAAGACTATCAGCTTCCGCTAAAGCATTGTTTAAAAGTGAGACTAATTCATACTCACTTAAATTATTTTTTGTATCAGGACCTTTATTTTCAATCACAGCCTCAGAATTATTCTGTTCTGACTGTTTACTCTGATCCTCTTTGTAAAAACTCGAGCTGCTAGTTTCAGAACTGTTTTCTGACTCACTGTAGAAGCTTGAAGTACCAGCTGAGCTTTCTTTTTCTGAGTTGCTGTAAAAGCTTGAAGTGCCAGACTCAGCATTATTATCAGATCCCTTATAAAAACTGGAACTTTCTCCATCAGAATTTTGTTGATCCTGCTTTTCTGTGCCAGCAGCTTCCTGATTATTCTCAGCTGCAGTTGAAGGATAATGCATAACTCTGTTCATTCTTTTAATAAAAGTACTAATTGAAGAAGCTTTACCAACTTCCTGATTATTTGCCATTAAATAATTCTGCATTTCTTCCATCGATTTTAAAATTTCAGGATCAGTTAAACTACCTTTTTCATTTCCTTCCACCAGAACAGTTAAAATTGATGAGCCAGCAAAATTATTATTAATAAATTTATCTGCCTGACGAATTTCTGTATTTTCTTTAAACATATTAATTAAAGGGCTATCAATAATTATTTTATCCATTCCAACCAGTGAAACAATAACTATCAGAAAAATTATTAGAAGTAAACTGATACTTTTTTGTGAATAAAAATTATGCAGTTTTATAATTAGCTTTTCAAAGTGTTTTACCTCAGAATAATTTCTATCATTAGAATTATTATTTCTTCTGTTAATAACCAGCAATAAAGACGGAATCATTAAAATTGCTATTATAAAAGCTACTAAAATACCAAGAGCAGTAAATAAACCAAAATTCTTAATTGGAACTATCTTACTTGTAGCCAGCGAACCAAAACCGGCTACAGTTGTTAAACCTGCAAGTAAAACAGGTTTTCCCATACTGTCTACAGTCTTCATCACAATTTCCTGGCGCCTTTGAAGACTTATTTTTCCTTTTTCCGCTGCAAGATAATCATAATAATGACTCAAAATATGAATACCATAGGCACTGCCAACCGCCAGCAGCAAAACCGGTATGACAGTAGAAACAAGTGTCATTTTAATTCCCAGCATTGCCATTAATCCTACTGACCAGATCGTACTAATACTAACTGTCAGCATTATTAAGATAACAGGTAAAATTTTTCTAAAAAACAAAAATAAAGCAAGAAATAATATTAAGATTATAAAAGGGATCGAATATTTAACGTCTTCAATCATCTTATCGCCGAGAAGTACATTAATTGCAGATGTGCCAGCAATATAGGTTGTTAAATTTTCCTGCTCATATTTATTAGTAATTTCTTTTATATCATAATAAAGATTATCTTCCTGTTCAGCAGAAATACCATCTTTTAAACTAACTAATAGCTGTGTTGCTTTAAAATTATTAGAATAAAGATTATTTTTATAAAAATCCCAGGATAATAATCTTGATTTAAAATCTGTTATTTCAGATTCACTCTCCGGGATTTCTTTTACCAGCTCTTCAACAACCATCCCTTCAGAAGTTCCCTCAATATAGTCAGAATTACTAAAAGATGTAACTTCATCGACATTTTTAATCGCTTCTAATTCTTCAGTCATTTGATCAATCAGTTTGATATTTTTTGAAGTAAATATATTTCCATTTCTAACTTTTACAGCCACTATCATATTTTCACTTGATCCAAAAATATCTTCCATTTTATTATTTACAATAACCGACTTATTACTATCCGGTAAAAAAGTCGAAATATCATTATCAATTTCAATCTTCGGCAGCTGAAAAGCAAAAAATAAAGTTATTATTGCAATTATAGTAATTATTAGTCTGTCGTGTTTTAATATTTTTTTCATTATTTGGCCTCCTGTGCAAAAACAAAAATTATAAATGACAAAAATTAATTATCTCTATTTTTAACTATATAATACATTTTTTCTATATTATCTAAGACTCTTTTTGCCTCTCTTTCTCCAATTTCATCAATGAAAATTTGGAACCACTGCTGATAAATTCTATTTATTTCTTCCTGGACTGCATTAGCTTTTTCAGTTAAGTAGATTAAATTTACTCGACCATCCTCAGGCGAACTTTTCTTTTTTAAATATTTCTTATCAATCAGCGAATTAATAGCCCGAGAAATAGTAGCTTTATCTACAGCTAAATTATCCTTTAATTTACTCTGATTAATCCCATCACCATCCTTATATAAGTAAACCAGTAAATTCACTTCACTATGATTTAATTTGTAATCTTCCAATAAATTATCTACATATTGATCATGATCTTTATATAATTTTGCTATCCATTTTCCGATTGGAGCATCTATCTTCATTTTCTCACCTCTTTTAAATTTAGTTGCACTCTCAACTATCTTGCTAAAATTATAACAGAAATTAGTTGAGTATGCAACTAAATAAGATTAAAATTAGATTAAATTTTTATTTTTTTGACAAAAAAATAACCTCTCAACTTAAATGAGAGGTTAATAAAAATTAAATTTTCAACTAAACAACTTCGTTTTTGGCTCCTTTAACTTCTACATCCATTGCAAAATCAACTACACTGAATACAATTACTGCTGTAATAGTATTAACTGCTGCTGCTGGAATTACTACTGTCGAAAATAAAACCGTAAAGGGACCGGGCAATCCAACTAGCAATGCAGCTGTACCCAAGAATATACAACCACTCAAAAGAGTACCAAAAGCTGTAATAATACCTGTAGATAATTTTCTCGATGGTAATTTTACTATAATTGGTATTAAAGGATAAACTATCATAAATGTTAATAGTTTATCTACCATATTTGCTACCTGTCCACCAGGAAAACCTGTGGTCAAAGCAGTAAAAATACCAGTAGATACTGCAACTAAAAAGCCCAATTTAAAATCCTGTTTGATAATCAATAAAATAAACATCATTGCCAGAGCAAAGTCAGGCTTCATTCCCATCACTATTGGAGGGAAAAATGCATGTAAAATAAATCCAATCGCCACCAACAAAGCCGCCTGTGCTAAATCTTTTGTACTAATTCTCATCTCAACTCATCTCTCCTTTTTATTTTTTTACTAATCTCAACTAATTTTAAGCTAATCTCTATTAGCTTTTCTAATTACCTAATATTATACATCAGCCAGAATAAATTGTCAAAATATTTGATATCAATTCAGTTAAAAGTTAGGTGTTTTTAAGCTGCTCAACCAGAGCCTGATTAAGTTCAGCCAACATTCCCTGCTTTCCTGCCATCTGACTGTATTCTCGGTACAACATATCCGAAAAAACATCTTCTGCATAACCACCATCAAGCATTTTATCATCAGCAAGTGTTTTTTTCATTGAAGCAAACATTTTCTCAATGAAAATAGAACTGAACTCCTGAGCAGCTTTTTCCAGATTTTCTTCTTTTCCAGCAGAAGTTTTAATACTATTTTCTGACTTCAGATTCTGCTGTTTATTAAGCTGATACTGAGCCAGTTGATGATAATTACTATTGAGTTTAACCATTCTTACACCTCGTTTTCCTACCAGTTATTTTATTTCGACTATTTACTGAATTATTAATTCTGCATGCAGCGCCCCAGCAGCATCAATTTTCTGGATAATTGAAATAATATCCCGCGGAGTTGCACCAATAGCATTTAAAGCTGTCACAAGATCTTCAATAGTATTTTCCTGACTTACAACCATCATATTACCCTGTTGGCCTTCATCTACTTTAATCTTAACATCCTCAGTCACAGTAGTTTCTCCCGGGCTAAGTGGTGGTGGCTGTGATACATTTTCCTGAGTAGAAATACTAACTGAGAGATTACCATGAGCAACTGCTACAGTAGATATCTGAACATTATGACTGAAAACAACAGTACCAGTTTTTTCGTCAATTACAACTCTGGCTTCAACAGCAGGAGTCACTTTTAAGCTGTTCACCTGGGCAATAAAATTAACCATTCCCTGGTTAAAGTTTGCTGGTTTTGAAATTTGAATTGTTGAGTCATTCAATGCCCGGGCTGTACCCTGACCAAAATTATTATTAATTGTTGTTGTAATCTGACTGGCAGTTTTAAAATTTGGATTGGCAAGTACATAAGTCAGTTGATTTTTATCCAGGCTAGAATTAATTTCTTTTTCTACCAGAGCACCTCCAGGTATTCTGCCAACAGTAGGATGATTTTGCTGTTCTGAATTAGAACTACCGCCTACACTGTAACCACCGACAGAAAGTGGACCCTGAGCAGAAGCATAAACTTCACCATTTGGAGCCTGAAGAGGTGTTAATAATAATGTTCCTCCCTGTAAACTATCAGCATCACCAATCGAACTTACTGTAATATCAATTGGGTCACCATTATGAGCCACAGGTGGCAGCTCTGCAGTTACCATAACTGCAGCTATATTCTGGCTTGCAACCTGATTATCTGTTACATTAACACCAAAATTCTGCAGCATATTGGCAACACTCTGAACTGTAGCCTGACTTCTATTGGAATCACCACTTCCGTTTAATCCAACTACAATACCATAGCCAATTAACTGATTAACACGCTGTCCCTTAATCCTGGTTATATTACCAATTTCGACCTGAGGATCATTAACTGCTGCAGTCAGTGTCGAACTGATCAGCAGCAAAAAAATAGAAATAAATATAGTTCCAAAAGCTTTCGATTTCATTAAATTAAACAAACTATCCCTTCTTTCAAATACTAAAAAATAAAATTAAATAATCTAGTTAAAACTCCCGGGTCCTGTTTATCACCAACAACACCCTCCCCTTCATATTCTATATTTGCATTACTGACCCTTTTGGAAGAAACTTCATTATCAAAATTAATATCCTGTGGTCGAATTACTCCTTCTAAGATAATTGTCTGAATTTCACCATTAATTTTTACCCTTTTTGTTCCCTGAATTTTAAGATTACCATTTTCTCGTAATTCTACTACCTCAGTCGTTATGTCTGCCTCCAGAGTACCACTTCGTTGAGTCTGACCATCTGCGGATTCTGAATCTGAATAACTGAAATCAAAGAAAGGAAGAAAATCTAAAAATCCACTTCCTTCAGCATTGTAATCACTACCCTGACTCGCATCAGAATTAGCGCTCTGAATAGCACTAGCGTCTTCCTCAATTACTACAGTAATTATATCTCCCATTTCATACTCCGGATAATCCTGGTACAAACCTTTAGAATTATCGCTCCAGAGTGATTCTGCAGCTGCAGCAGAAGTTGCCAGAAAAACTATTATAAGTACTATACTAATCAGTTTAAATTTACCTAAATAATACATATTTGCACCTCTCTTAATCTGAGATCATTTTAACCTCAGTTGGTGAAACTACTTCAACCTGAAATTGATAACCACTGTTTAAATTTTCAACCGTAATGATTTCACCAATTTTTCCTCTTTCTTTAGCCTCTACAAAGGTAGAAACTTTTATATTATTAACTTCAACTTTTAAATGTAATTTTTGTCCCCATTTTACTACATAGGGGGTCTTTAAATAATTTGACTTTAGTATTTCACCTTTTTTTAATCGCCTTGATAATTGAACATTATTGAAATCGACTTCTGACCAGCTCTGAATAACTTCTGCTGGATCACCTGAAATCTTTTGCTCTCGAATTGAAAAGTCCGATTTATTAATTTTTGAATTACTTTTTAAACTTTTATCTGCTGTCAGCACCTTAAGCAGCAGTTTGACTTTAACAGGATAAAAAAGACTTCGTATTTTTTTATCATTCTGCCATATTTCAAGCTTTAGATTAATATCCGACAGAGATAAATTTTGGTTTTCAGCAACCTTTATTTGATAATCACCTGCTGCAATTTCAATATTATGGGTAGAACTTTTACTTTCAATTAATATATCTTCAGCCTTAAAGTCAAGCTCAGTTTTTAAATAATCTTTAACCAACCTAGAAATCTCATCCTCGGTAATCACCCTACTTCGACGGCGAACAATTACTGTTGCCGGCATCCGGAGTTTAAACTGTGATTTTTTATAGTCCAGATTTTGGATGCTTAAATCAACAAGAACTCGACTCAGCCTTTTTTGATATCCTGGACTGGGAGAAGATTTAAAAACTAAATTTTTGAGTTCACTCAGAGCAGAATCAGAGAGCTCTGGAGCTTTAATTTGAGCAATTTCGCCCAGATAAATCTCGGCAGAACTAACTTCTACTTCTTTTTGTATTTCAATTTCAAAAGCAGCAGTATTAGTAGTTATAATTATTGTTAAGATCACCGTTAAAAAAACAATTATTTTCTTCATAATTATGCACCTCTGGCCACTGCTTTATTCAATAGTTAGCAACTTATTATCTCTTCAGCTGATTAGCTGTCTGCAGCATCTCATCCGAAGCCTGAATAGCCTTTGAGTTAGTCTCATATGCTCTCTGAGCTGCAATCATATTTACCATTTCTTCTACTACTTTAACATTTGACATTTCTAAAAAGCCCTGAGTTACTGTACCAAAACCAGCTTCTCCAGGAACTCCCTGCATAGCCTGCCCGGAAGCAACTGTCTGTAAATAAAGATTCCTTCCTTCACTGGAAAGACCGGCTGGATTGGCAAAACGATATAACTGAATTTGACCCAGTTGTTGATTTTCACCATTCACTTTGGCATTTACTGTACCATCGGAAGTTATTGATATTTCTGTCGCTTCCTGTGGAATCTGAAATCCAGGGTCTATCTGATAACCATCCGAAGTAACTATATTACCATTACTGTCCTGTTTAAAGGAACCATCTCTGGTATAAGCATAATTCCCATCTGGCAGCTGTATTCTAAAGAAGCCATCTCCTTCAATAACCATATCCAGGGGACTATCAGTATTTTGAATATTTCCCTGAGTAAATATTTTCTGGGTACTGTTAACTTTAGATCCATGACCAACCTCAATCCCGGTCGGAATTTCTGCTCCCTGAGCATTTGGTGTCCCGGATTCTCTCATATTTGTATAAATTAAATCCGCAAAATTAATTTTAGATTTTTTAAATCCACTTGTATTTACATTGGCCAGGTTATTAGAAATAACATCGATATTAGTCTGCTGTGAATTCATTCCTGTTGCTGATGTCCATAAAGCACTAATCATATTTTCCACCTCATTTATTTTTTTGGAAGTGGACAGACTGAAATAAATTTAATTGAAAACTGCTGTCTCTTTCAGTCAACAGCAGTAAGAGCTTCCTTTTCAGGTCCGGCTCTCAATCTAAAATATTTATGCCCGTCCAACTTCATTAATCACTTTGTTTAATGTCTCATCAATACTACTAATGACTTTCTGGTTTGATTCATAATGCCGGGTAGTCTTAATCATTTTTGCCATTTCTTCTACAATTTTAACATTAGAACCTTCTAAATACCCCTGAGCAATTCCAGCGTCAGTTTCAACAGCTACTGCCCCTTCCTGAGCTGCATAAAGATTATCACCCTGCTGCAGTAATTGGGACTCATCTTCAAAATTCATCAGTGCAATCTGTGCTCCCTGAAGACCATTATTAAAAGTGATCTGTCCGTCAGCACTAACCCTAAAATCCTGGTCAGGAATAAGCTGAATTCTCTCTCCAGCACTATCCAGCACATAATTGCCGCTCTGGGTTACAAGCTCGGAATCAGAATTGATAGTAAAATTACCATCCCGAGTGTATCTGTTGCCTGCATCAGTTTCAATTACAAAAAATCCTTTCCCTTCAACAGCAAAATCTAAATAATTATCAGTGCGTTGAAAAACCCCCTGACTCATGTCTTTAAAACTCTGCTCCACATAGGAACCTGTTGCCAACTCACCTATTTCCTTATCAGCTTTACCATTTTCAATCCTGCTTAAAAGCATTTCGGGAAAAGAAGCAGTGATAGCTTCTGATTTTTTAAAGCCGGCTGTATTAACATTGGCCAGATTATTGGAACGAATATTTGTCTTTTTCTCCAGCACATTCATCGAAGAAGCGGCAGTATATAAGCCTCTAATCATTTTAACACCTCCTTATAAATTAGTTTTCTGTCTTAACTCCTTATTAACTTCAGTAAAGGCACATTTCGAAATTTTGTTGCGAATAATCATTTTATCCTTACTACTTAAAAGCTGTACTCCAGGGAAAATACAGTTATTAACTTTTATAACCGCCTCCTCAGATGCAGTTAACTGTTCTTCCAGTTCTTCAATTTCAGACTCAAGTTCTGATTTTCTTTCTTCCAGCTCATCTTTAGTAGCTTTTAATTTAGAAAACATTTCTCGCTTATTTGCTGGTAACTTGATTCCTTTTTCTTTCATTGATTTTAATAGATCTACACTTTTGATTACCTTATCCAGATTGTTCTCCACTGTCTCCAGCTCATCTTTGGCAGCTTTGAATTTCTTGCGCAGTTCTGGCTCCAGCCCAATCTCAATATATGTCTTTGTTGCCAGACTGGAGCCAATCATATTTGCTTCGATGATATTTTGGGCCATAACCCGCCCGCCAACAATTAAACCTTTACCTCCACTTACTATAACACTATTTTTAGCAGTAACATGACTGTGCATTATTGCCTCATGTACTCTTACATTATTGGCTTTAATTTCAGCATTTTCTACAAAACGAGCATTTACATCACCACTGGCATTAATTTCGCCTTTATTCCTGCCCAAAAAACCTTTTTTTATTAAAACACTACCTCCACTTTCAATTTTTGCAGCACCTACATTTCCTGCAATTTCTATATCTCCAGAAGCTTTAACAACAAAACCTTCTCTAACATTACCACTAATTTTAACACTACCAACAAAATCTATATTACCTTCTTCCAGGTCTACATCCCCTTTGACCTGATAAACAGGATTAATAGATATTTTTGTCCCATTACGCACTATCTGACCGTCTTTAGCAGCATAAATGCTGTTATTTTTTTTGACAGTGTTTTTGGCACGAGGTAATTTTACGGACTTAGGAACAGGAGCTTTAATTTCTTCTCCAAAAACATCTTTTCCTGGTTCGCCTGCGGTTGGTTCTACCATTGTTACAATTTTTTCTCCCCGGCGAACATTATTAATTAAATTTTTGGAATGAAAATCCATGGTTCCATCTTCTCGTAGAGTACCAATATTATTTTCCTTCTCTTCAAAATGATAGATTAGATATCCATCTTCTCCCGGTAAAGGTTCTTTCCCTTCAGCAATTACTTCTCTTTTTACCGGCTGTCTAATTTTTAAAACCTGTTTTATTTTTTCTTCTTTGATTCCATAGCTAATATTCTTATCTGCCAGCAGCTCTTTTAAATCTCCAAATTTAATTTCCTTCCCATCTCTACCCGGAGTAAAATCTAATAAAACTTTTAATCCATCATTAGAAACTTCAATTTCTATTTTATCATCTTCGGAAGGCAAATTTATATTTTCAGCAATTTTAAACCATTCTTCCTGCTCATTACTTAGTGCTTTTTTTATTTTTTCATAATCTGCTTCCATAATATTATTTTCTACTAAAAAATCTTCAATCTCTAGTAAATCTGGATTATTATCCAACCTTAATTTCAATAATATTTCATCTTCTGTAAACTTAAGCAGACAATTCTGGTCTTTTCTATCAAACTGCTCTTTACTCACTTTTAATTACCTACCTCTCATTAGAAAAAATATTCTTTTGATCTACTCAGCATTCCCCGCAGGCGTCGAATTGCCTGACTATGCAGCTGAGAAACTCTTGCTGCAGACAACTCTAGCACTTCTGCTATTTCAACCTGAGTTAGTTCTTCATAGTAATATAAAGTTAAAACCAGTTTTTCGTTTTCAGAAAGCAAATCAATTTTTTTAGATAACAAATCAACAGCTTCCTGATCTGTTAATCTATCAACTGCCTGATCAAGATCAGCAGCAATTAATTCTATTAATTCAGCTCCATCAAATTCATGGGACAGTGAAATCCAATTAGCCAGCTGACTGTGTCTTTCAATAGTATTTAATCTATTTTCACTAATTCCTGTTAATTCTGAAAGTTCTTTTTGATCTGGCTCTCTGCCGGTTTTAGCCTTAAAATTTTCTCGCTGCTCTTCTACTCTTTTTAATTCTCTTCGCATATTATCCGGAAGCCAGTCCTTACTTCTTAAATAATCATAAATTTCTCCCTTAATCCTTGGCAGAGCAAAAGTAGAAAATTCAACTCCTCTTTGATAGTCAAATTTTTCTACTGCCTCAATCAAACCAATTATTCCATAACTTTCTAAATCTTCAGCTTCAATTTGATCAGGAAGCATAATAATAATTCTACCTACAGCATACCTTACCAGTCCCAGATGTTTTAAGATAATCTCTTCTCTAGCCTGCTGATTATTATTTAGCCTGTATTTTTTCCAGAGTAATTTATCTAAAGCCATAATAATCTCCCTTTAATTAGTTATTATCCTGCTGATAGTCAAATTCTTCTGGGTTAAAAGCTGAAAACTCCTGATTATCGAACTCATTTTCAACTGCAGATTCAGCAAATTCCTGCCCTGCTTCTGAGTCGGTAGCTGTTTCTCCCTGATCATTCAGTTCCGATTCAGAATTTAGCTGTCCATTTTCGTCTTCCGAATTTTCTATCTCAGTTGCAGCACCTGAATTATAATCTTTAATTAAATAATAACTGAGCTGCAGAAAAAAAGTCATCAGGGTTGAATAAACTAAAAATTTGAGCCCCAGAAAAAAAACCAACTCCAAACTTTGTCGTATAATTAAATTATAAATAACTGCAGCTGTATATGTAATTAGCCCTATAATAAGCGAGTTTACTAACATCTATCTCAAACCTTTTTTTCTGCTTTTACGCTGATAGGCAAAAATCCACTGTATTATCTGTTCTCGCTGCTCTTCTTCAATTTCTACAAACTGAACTCCATAGTTGTTGAGCTCATTATTTTCCCGCTGGATTCGAACAATTTTTGCTTTAATAAATTCTTTTGGTGGCAGAATATTTTTTAAACTGATTAGTATTTCTTCATTTTTTTTGAATTTCTTTTTTAACTGCATTTGAATCCCTCCACCACTTATATCCAGCAGTCTGGCTTCGGAAATTTTTTTTGGATATTTTTTGTCATCCATCATCTTATATATATCAACCGTACCGGTAACATCGAGTCTGAAATAATCACGCCTCTGAATTCGAGTTACCGAATCAGCTCTTTCAATTAAAAGTAATGGTATCGGTTTATTGGTTCTTTTTAAAATTTTAGATTTAAATTTATAAGCAGCCCGATCAGTAGTATAATAAACATTAATTGTCTGATCTAATCTAAGAGGAAGTGGTGCTCCCTCGCGATAGAGACCTGTAATTATAATTCCAGCCTCCAGAAAATCTGCTACTTTACTTAAATAGTTTCCCTGATAGGAACCTGATAAAACTTCTATTTCAAGTTTTTGATTAACCTCTAATTCCTTCATATTCTCAACTCCATCGACTATTTAACATGTTTATTAAAAAAACCAACCATTTTGTAAAAATAACTTTTTACACCTTTTGCCTGCTGTTCTTTTTCAGCACCGGTAATTTTTCTTGCCAGATTTTCAAAATCTCTGGCTGCTTTCCGATTAGAAAATAATTCAGAATAAGGTTTTTGTCTGCGCAGTGCAGCACTAATCTTTCGATCATGAGCTATACTGCCAATTAAAGTTAGATCTAAATCAAGATAATTTTTAACTGTCTTGATAATTCTTTTGGCAGTTTTTTGAGCATCCTTTTCGTCCTCAGTCTGGTTAATTACCATTTTGATCGGTTTATTATATTTGTGATTGGCCAGAATTTTAATTAAACTGTAACTATCCATAACAGAGGTTGGTTCTGTAGTTAAAAGAAGGATCAACTCTTCAGCAGCCAGGATTGTATTTACAATACTTTTTGCTGCCCCAGCCCCCAGATCAATTAAGAGATAATCATAATTTTTTTCAATCTGATCTCCCAGATCAATTAATTTTTGCATAGCATCATTTTGAATATCAATAAAACTATCATCACCGGTAATACCACTTAATAGTTTAATTCCAGCGGGACCTTCTATCACAGCATCTTCCAGACTGCATTCTCCCCGCAAAAGGTGTCCCATATCATAGTTAGGTTGTACTCCCAGCATAATATCGAGATTAGCCATCCCAATATCACTGTCAATAATTAGAACTTCTTTGTCCAGCTTGCTAAGATTATAGGCAAAATTAACTGTAAAGGTTGATTTGCCAACACCACCTTTACCACTGGCAATCGCTATGGTCCGGGTGGATGAAGTTTCAAATTCCTTTACCTCAACCTTTTCTTTTTTTTCCTGCATTATTTCTTTTAATTTTGCTGCCTGACTACGCATAAAAATCACCAAATAAATAACTGTATATCTGATCAGCTCCTGCTATTTCAAAATCTTCGGGAACATCCTGACCACAAGTTAAATAGGATAACGACAGGTTATAATTCTCTTTAATATTTATTATATCTCCATAACTACTTGTTTCGTCCAGTTTTGTCAGCAGAGCTCTATCAGGTTTAAGTTTGGAAAACTCAGAGATAATACTGCGCAGATCACTGCTTTTAGTATTTAAACTTAATAATAAATGGACCTCATCTACCAGAGTGTGATCAACATAGTCTTTTAGTCGCCCTAACTGAATCTGATCTTTCCAGCTGCTGCCCGGAGTGTCAATCAAAACTAAATCACAATTTCTAAACTGTCCTGCAATCATTTCTTCCAGCTTAGAACTGCTGTAACAGACAGCAAATGGAATATCGATAATTTTACTATAAGTCTGCAGCTGTTCTACTGCAGCTATCCGATAGGTATCAGCTGTAATTAAACCAACATTTTTATTTTTATCTACTGCAAAGTGAGCAGCAATTTTTGCCATAGTTGTGGTTTTGCCGACTCCGGTTGGACCGATAAAAGAAACAACTTTTTGAGCTGAATCTAATTTTATTGCCTCATTTTCAGCAAAATAAATTCCTAAAAATTCTTTTAAACGACTCTCAAAGTTATTTTCACCTGCTGAAGCTGTTTTTATATCCATTTCCTTTAAAAACAGATTAACATTTCTGCTGTCTACTCCCTGCTCTAACAGATAATTATATAATTGATTACTATTATTTAAATTTTTATTTTTATTTCCTGGATTTTTTTGATCAAATTTATTCTGCAGTTTTTGAGCAGCTGTTAAATTCTGCTGATTTTTTAATTCTTTTTTAAAAGAGTTTTCCGGCTCTACAGTCTGATTGCTGGTTTTAGTTTGTTTCGGCTGCTCTGATTTTTTTTCTGTTACATCTACTTCAGATCCGGCAGCAGTTTTTAAATCATCTATAAATTCTTTAATTGCATTTTTATTTTCAGGATCTTTACTTGCAGTTTTCTGGATCTTAGTTCTCTCAACTTTCCTCGTTTTTCTTCCATAGTTTGAAATTTCAACAATATCATCATTATTATCTTCTTTTACTGTAGTCTCTGAATCAGACTCTTTACTATCCAAAGCAGCAACTACCTCAAAAACCTCTTTTCCGAAAAATCCGAAAAACCCACCCTGTTTCAATTTTCTTTTATTTACAATAACAGCCTCAGGTCCCAGATCAGCCTTAACCTGAAAAATTACATCCTGCATTGTTTCGCCAGTATATTTTTTTACTTTCATTTAATTAACAACCCCCTGAACCTGAAGTTCAACATCAGATTCCAACTCATTAAAAGAGAGTACTGTTAGATCAGAGAAAGTTCGATGTACCATTTCTTTAATTGGCCTTCTAATCATTGGTGAAGTCAATAAAATGGGCTCTCTTCCCTGTTCTAATAACTGCTTAGCCTGCTGAACTATACTATTAATTAAATTTTGTGCCTCAGCCGGCTGTAAAGATAAATAATTACCCTGATCAGACTGCTCCAGAGAATTGGCCAGTTTTTCCTCTTTCTGCGGATCAATAGTAAAAACATTTAAATTGTTATTCTCATCAGTAAACTGATTACTGATCTGTCGGGATAATCCCTGACGTACATATTCAGTCAAAATAGTCTGGTCTTTAGTTCGAGCAGCATGATCTGCCAGAGTTTCTAAAATTAAAACCAGATTTTTTATTGGAATATTTTCCCACAATAGATTCTGCAGTATTTTCTGAATTTCTCCCAGATTCATAAGATCCGGCATAAGTTCATCCACTACAGCCTGATTATCCTCTTTTACATTATCAATTAATTTTTTGACTTCTTCTCTGCCCAGCAATTCATAAGCATGAGATTTAATAATTTCAGTTAAATGAGTAGCCATGACTGAACCAGGATCTACTACTGTGTAATTTGCCATCTCAGCTCTTTCCCGCTGTTCAGCCTCAATCCAGATAGCAGGTGTACCGAAGGCGGGCTCTTCAGTATCTACTCCTTCTATATCTTCAAAAGTATCACCTGGATCCATAGCCAGATATTTATCAGCAAATAATTGGTATTCGCTTATTTCTACTCCCTGCAGCTTAATCTTATATGTGTTTGGCTGCAGCTGTAAGTTGTCCACAATTCTTACCGGTGGTAAAATAATACCCAGCTCCATAGCAATCTGCTTTCTGATATTGGCAACTCTATCTAAAAAGTCTCCACCCTGTTCGGGAAGAACAAGCGAAATTAGGTTATATCCAACTTCAATTTCAAGTTTATCAACTTTTATCAGCTGTTTTATTTCTTGTTCCTTCATCTCCTGTTTTTCTTCCGGGCTTAACTCCGCTTTTTCTTTTTTCTTTTCTCTCGGAGCTTCAACCTGAGCGGTCCTGATAATTAAATACGCCATAGTAGCAATAAATACTGCCAGCACTAAAAATGGAATTGTAGGTAAACCGGGAACAAAGCCAAGTACTAATAAAACTCCCGCAGCTATAAAAAGAGCTTTAGGCTGTTTTAAAAGCTGTTCCGTCATCTCATTACCCATATTATTATCAGAGGCAGCTCTGGTGACCACCATACCGGTAGCTGTAGAAATTAGAAGTGCAGAAATTTGAGAAACCAGACCATCACCAACAGTTAAAAGAATATATGTTTGAGAAGCTTCGCCAAAACCCATTCCCTGCTGTAACATTCCAATAACAAGTCCACCTATAATATTAATAAAAGTTATAATAATACCGGCAATAGCATCACCTTTTACAAATTTACTGGCACCATCCATTGCTCCATAAAAATCTGCTTCCTGTCTAATTTTTTCTCTTTCTCTTTTTGCTTCTCTTTCGTCAATAATACCTGCATTTAAATCAGCATCAATACTCATCTGTTTACCGGGCATTGCATCTAGAGTAAATCGAGCTGCTACTTCTGCAACTCGCTCTGCACCTTTAGTAATTACAACAAACTGTATAACTACCAAAATTAAAAAGATTATCAGACCAACAACATAATTTCCCCCGACCACAAAATCACCAAAACTCATTATGATTTCTCCAGCATAACCCTGACCTAAAATTAATCTGGTCGTAGAAACATTAAGCCCCAGTCTAAAAAGAGTTGCAAAAAGTAAAAGAGAGGGAAAAACTGAAAGGTCCAGTGGCTCTGTGGTATAAATACTCACCAGAATAACAACCATTGAAAAGGTTATATTGGCAGCCAGCAGCATATCCAAAAGCATAGTTGGTAAGGGAATAATAAACATTACAATTATTCCAACTACCATTAAAGCAAAAATTATATCCATATTTTTTGTTATATTTGTAAAAGCTGCAGTATTATCCACTAATAAAATTAACCTCCACCAGTATAAGTAAAAAATTTAAAACAAGTTGTTCTTATTATATCAACTATCAGACTAAATTAAAACAAAATATAGCAATTAATAAATTAATCTCTTTAATTTCTATTTTGAAATATTTTTGCCAGGATTTCAGCCACTGCCTGATAAAGCTCAACCGGAACCTGATCACCAATCTCCGTCATTTTATTTAAGGAACGAGCCAGTGGTTTGTTTTCAACTATTTCGACCTCTGCATCTCTTGCTCTTTCTTTTATTTTCTGAGCAATAAAATCTTCACCTTTAGCCACAACCACAGGAGCTTCCATATCCTCCAGATCATATTCCAGTGCTACAGCAATATGAGTAGGATTAGTGATTACTACATCAGCATCTTTGACAGAAGACATCATACGATTCATACTCATCTCTCGCTGTCTCTGCTTCCGCTGCTGCTGAATCATGGGATCCCCTTCCATCTCTTTTCGTTCCTGTTTTACTTCATATTTAGACATCTTAAGATCCTTATTGTGCTGCCATCTTTGATAAAGTAAATCTAGTACTCCCAAAATTACTAAAGCAGCAATAATTGCAAAAGCCATCCTGGTAATCAAACCAGCAATAGCAACCAGTGACTGATCCAGTCCCTGGTGAATACTATTTTCAAATATATTAAGATTATTCATTAAAAAACGATAAGCAATAACTGCAATCACAGCCAGCTTAAATAATGATTTTAATAATTCAACAAACCCCTTGAGTGAAAAAATGTTTTTTGCACCTTTAATCGGATCTATTTTTTTAAGATCAGGCACCAGAGGTTTGGTTGTAAAGAGAGCTCCAATTTGTAGAAAATTGACCAAAATTCCTGCTGCAGCAGTAACTATCATAATTGGATAAATAGTTTCTACCACTGAAAAAAAAGCATCATATAAAATATTAAAAGCCATATTAATTGTAAACGGTCTGACAATTAAGTTTTTAAAATAATACTGAAGTTGATTAAGTACACCAAAAAATATCTGCTGCATTAAAAAATAAAGAAACATAAAACTTGCCAGCAGCGTAAAAGCCTGACTTATTTCTTTTCCCTTGGCCACATTACCTTCTTCTCTGGCCTCTCTTTTCCGTTTGGGCGTGGCTTCTTCTGTTTTTTCACCAGTTCCATTATCCGCCATAATTTTATCTCCTTCAGTTCAATTTATAATAAGCTAAAAATATTATTAATCTAATATACTCCTTCAAATCACAGTAAAACTAGGGTGCAATCAATTTAAAGAGAGCCGGAATTTCATTAATGACATCCATTAATATTTCTGCATAATAGTGGTTTAAAACCGGCATTAAAACAAATATCAAAATCAAACCAGCCATAATTTTAATTGGTAGTCCAATTATAAATAGATTCATCTGTGGTACTGATCTTGCCAGAAAAGCAAGTATAATGTCAATAAAAAAGATAGCTCCAGCTATCGGCAGAGCAATCTTAACTGCAAGTAGAAACATATCAGCACTTCTTCTAAAAAAATACTGCCAGAGTTCTGAAGAAAAATTAACTCGCCCAGGAGGAATAATCTCAAATGACTGATATAGATGTTTGATTAAAAGCAAATGACCATTTAAAGCCAGAAAAATTAAAGTTACAAAAATATTTTTCAGCTGTCCAATCACCGGTGAATCTACTCCACTAAACGGATCAACAACATTGGCAATTCTGAAACCCATCCGCATATCAACAATTTGACCACCTAACTGGACTGCAGAAAAAACTAGAAAAACAGCCAGGCCCATAAAAAGGCCAATACTTGCTTCACTGATAATTTCAATAATCACCAGCAAATTACTGTCCGGATAAACTGCAGGATAATTCCCTACTACAAGTGGAAATGTAAGAACAGCCAGACTCACCGCTACTAAAATTTTAATCTGATATAATATTACTCGACTGCTAAATATGGGGGTTAAAAGCATCATTCCCAGATAGCGGCTCAAAATTAGAAAGAATAGGTAAATATGTTCGTTAATCATTAATCCATCTATCACTTATAATCAGCCCCTAACTAATATAGGTAGGAATATTCTGCAGAAGTTCCTGCACAAACTCTACAACAGTTGTCATTATCCAGGGACCAAAAAAAGCTATCGAAGCCAGTACAGCAAATATTTTGGGGACAAAGGCCAGTGTCTGTTCCTGAATCTGAGTTGTAGCCTGAAAAATAGCAACTAAAAGACCGGTAATCAAACCCGCTCCCAGAACTGGCAAAACAACAATAATAACAGTATATAAGGCCTGTCTTCCAATATCAAGAACTACCGCTTCTCCCATATGCTTCAACTCCCAAATTATTTAAAATTAGCAATTAAAAATAAGTTTTTTTAATTAATTAGAAAAAAGTTTCGATTAAAGAACCAATTAAAAGATGCCAGCCATCTGCCAGAACAAATAGTAAAATTTTAAACGGTAATGAGATAATAACCGGTGGTAACATCATCATACCCATCGACATTAAAATACTGGCTACAATCATATCTATCATCAAAAATGGAATATATAATAAAAATCCAATCTGAAAGGCTATTTTAATCTCATTAACTAAAAAAGCGGGAATTAAAACAAATGTTGGAAGGTCTTCCCTGGTCTCCGGTCGCTCAATCTCCGCAATGTTAGTGAATAGTGCCAGTGAACGTTCATCAACCTGATTAAACATAAATTCTCTAACTGGAGAAATAGTATTCTGATAAGCTTCTTCCAGACTTATTTCATCAGCAAGATAGGGCTGAAGAGCATTCTGATTTACCCCCTGCCAGACAGGAGACATAATAAATATAGTTAAAAATATTGCAATTCCAATTAAAACCTGGTTGGGCGGCATATTATTTAAAGCAAGTGCCCTCTTTAATATTGAAAAAACAATTATGATTCTGGTAAAAGATGTAAAAAGTATTATGATTGCCGGAGCAAGAGATAAAACTGTCAGCAGGAGTAAAATTTGAAGTGATAAAACTAAATCATCCCCCTGATTTTCAGCTCCCTCATCTCCAATTTGAAAAGAAATATTTGGAATATTAAAATCCTGAGCTGAAACAGAAAAACTGAAATTAAATAACAATAATATTACCAGAGCAATTAAAAATAATCTTTTAAACATCCTGATCACTGCTGTTAGAACTTTTATCTTTAGCCAGAATACTTTTTAGCTTATCTTTAAAATCTCCTTTTTTCCCTTTTTCTTTTCTCAAATCATTAAAATCGAAATCTAACTGATCGATCGGCCAGCTTCGCAAATAATTTAATTCTTCTTTACTACCACCAAGCATTACAATTTCGTTAAAAACCTTAACCAGATAAATTGTCTCTCCATTGGCCAACCGCATTGTATCAATTATTTCCATCTGCCTGGAATTGGTTAAATTAAATCTGTTTTTCAAAAGATAATAAATTGCTAAAATAAAGCCAATTACTAAAACAAGGTAAAAAGTAATCTTAAAGGTTTCCCAGAGATAATTCATTATATCACCAGCCTATATCTTTGATAGTCGTTCAGCGGGACTAATTATGTCTTTAACTCTAAAGCCAAAGTTTTCATCAATAACAACAACTTCTCCCTTTGCGACCAGCTTTCCGTTAACCAAAAGATCTACTGGTTCTCCAGCAAGCTTGTCAAGCTCAATTATAGAGCCATCCCCAAGATCAAGAATATCTCTAATTTTCATAACTGTTTTACCCAGCCTTACTGTAACTTCCAGCGGTACATCTTTAATTAATTCCATATTATTTGGTAAGGGCTGTGTAGATGACTGACTAAATTCGGGAAATTGTGCTGACTGAACATCAACTTTTTCTTCTCTTTCAATATTTCTATTTTGCGGTTCTCTTCTCTGCTGTGAAGACCGCCCGGCTTCACCAGTATTAGTCTGAGAAGCTGATTTGTTTTTTTGTCCCTGAGAGCTCTGAGAACCTGCTGTTTCCTGATATTCTTCTTTAACTGAAGTATCAACTTCTTCTTTTACTTCTTCTTCAATTTCTTCTTCATCAATAGTATTATCCATCAAACCTGTATTACCATGGAGCAGAGAATCAGCCAGATCCTTAACAAAATTATAAGAAGAAATCTGTTTAAAACTGCTATCAATTACATCTCCAACCTTCAGCTTAAAAGAAGTGACAACAATTTTTTCGTTCGGATCAAACCAGTCTCTTCCCTCTTCAATAACATCATCCAGATCTATAAATTCTGCTGTTGGAGGAGATATATTAACCAGTTCATCCAAAATATTTGACATTGCTGTAGAAGCAGCTCCCATCATCTGATTCATTGCTTCTCCAACTGCACTGAGCGATATCTCGTTTAACATCTCCTGGTCCATACCCTCCAGACCATCTCCACCCATCATTAGATCCGCAATAACTGCAGCATCTTCGGTATCAATAACCAGCAGGCTTAAACCCTCTATCCCTTCAACATATTCAACTTTTACTAAAACACAGGGCCGATCATATTCTTCAATCAGCTGCTGAAAAGTTTTAACATCAACTTCCGGAGTTGTAATATCAACTTTCTCATCCAGCAGTGTTGAGAGAGCTGTAGCAGAGGAGCCCATCGCAATATTATTTACTTCTCCAATAACATCAATTTCCTCTGAATTTAAGTTAAAATCATCTGAGCCAGCTGCTGCAGATTCCTCATCTTCCTGATCATTCATTAAAGCATCTATTTCATCCTGTGATAAAAAATTACCATCATTCGTCATCGTCTTCACTCTCCTCTAACAAGTTTTCGGCTACACCTATTATCTGTATTGCTTTATGATTGTTTTTATTACCAACAACTGCCTCATATTTTCGTCTGCTGCCAATTTTTAGCTCGGCATTTTCCTCAACTTTTTTGTCGAGACGAATTACATCTCCAGGCTGTAGATAGAGAAAATCCTCTACAGTAATTTCAGTACTACCTAAGACAGCGTCAACTTCAACCAGGGCTTCATTTAAACGCTTACGAAGTTTTGCTATATGTTCTGGAGTCTGTTTTTCTCTGGTGCTCGAAAACCAGTACTGAGCATTCAAATTACTTACTATCGGCTCCAGCATGATATAAGGCAGGCAGATGTTCATTAAACCCTCACTACCGCCAATTCTTGCTGAAAGTGTAACAATAATTGTCATATCACTGTCCGGAACAATCTGGGTAAACTGTGGGTTTGATTCCAGTTCAAGCAGTTTTGGTTTTAAACTTGAAATGTTTTCCCAGGCTTCACCAAAGCCTTCTAGAAGCCAGTTCATAACCCTTTTTATTACTACCTGCTCAATGTCTGTAAATGACCGCACCTCATCGATTGGATTACCAAACCCTCCAAAGAGTCTATCAATAATTGCAAAACCAATTTCAGGATTAATCTCAAAAATAAATTGACCATCAAGAGGTTCCAGGTTATTTATTCCAATAATTGTAGGTTCGGGTAAAGAGTGAATAAACTCAGAATAAGAAAGCTGTTCAATTGATGCTACTTCAAAGTTAACCATACTGCGAAGTTTAGTAGATAGGGTTGTTGTAAATAATCTGGATAGATTTTCGTGAATCATCTGTAGTGTCCGCATCTGCTCTTTAGAAAGCTTATCAGGTCGGCGAAAATCGTAGTCTTTGACCTCTTTTTCTTCGGATTGTTCTTTAGCTTCCTCTACATCAAGACTACCATCACTAATTGCAGAGAGCAGAGAATCTATTTCATTTTGATTTAATACATCAGCCATCTTTTATCCTCCCTACTGTACAACCAGTTCTGTAAACCAGACATTTGTAATCTTACCTGAAATTAATAGCCCATTAATTTTCTCTTTAATAATTCCTTTGATTGTATCTGAACCAGGCTCTTCTAATATTTCTTTATTTTGAGCTCTTAAGGTAGAGATTACCCTGTCTCTAATCTGAGGTTTACGTTTTTCAAGTTCTTTTTTAAGTTCAGCATTTTCGAGCTCAAATACTAAAGTCGCCCGCACAAAATTAATCTGATTGTTATTAGAAATATTTACTGTATAACTACCGGCATTATATGTGGGGCGAATATCTTCTACACTTTGAATTTCATCTTTGTTATCTTCATCGCTGGACACTGAAAAATAAGTGAAAAAAGTAAAACTTGCCACCCCTGTTATAATAATTACTAAAACTATAATTAAGGCCAGCATTTTAAAGTTCATCTGTCCTTCCTCAGCCATCTATATTTCCTCCTTCCTCAGTGCTGTCATTTTGATCCTTAGCTGATCTATCATTTATTTCTGTCTCAGCTGCCGAATTTTGAAGATTAGCCTGATTATTATTTTCAACCTCAACTCCATTATTAACAGTATACTGAGAATTTAAGATAACCACTTCAACCCTTCTATTTTCTGCTCTTCCTTCCGGTGAAGTATTTTCTGCTACCGGTCTATATTCAGAATAACCTGCAGCTGAAAGCCTGGCTGGATCAAAACCTCTTTCTTCTATCAAAAATTTTATCACATTAACTGCTCTTGCCGTAGATAATTCCCAGTTAGATGGAAATTCATCTGTTCTAATCGGTAGATTATCAGTATGTCCTTCAATCATAATATCATTTGGTATATCTTTTAAAATATCAGAGATCATAGCCAGTACTTCTCTTCCCTGTTCCCTAATTCTGGCTCTTCCCAGCTCATAAAGTATCTCCCCAGTTAAGCTGATTACAAGTCCTTTTCGCTTATTTTCGACATTAACTCGATCTCCTAAATTATTACTTTCTATATAATTATCTAATTCCCTCATTATCTGCTGAATATTCTGGGGAGCCTGTGCATAATCTTCTCCTAAAGTTCCGGCATCAATATTTGGGTTGGAAGTTATTGTCTGGCCACCTTCTAAGACTCCTAATTGACTCTGCAGGGCAGAAATAAATCCCTTAAATTTTTCTACATCCATGGTAGAAAAAGAATAAAGAAGAACAAAAAATACCAAAAGTAGAGTCATCATATCGCCAAAGGTTGTCATCCAGGCAGGAGAACCAGGTTCATTATCATTATTATTGTTGTTGTTATTATTACGAGGCATTTTCTGCAGCACCCACCTCTCCTGTTTCATTTATTCTGGCTTCAACTTCTTCTTTTTCACCTTCTGAGAGGAAAGCATGCAGTTTTTCTTTAACAATCCGTGGATTTTCTCCAGCTTGTATGGAAAGAATACCTTCGATAATAACTTCTTTTACATGAATCTCATGGTTACTCTGAGTTTCTAAATTTTTAGCCAGGGGAATAAAAATCCAGTTAGCAAGTAATGCACCATAAAGAGTGGTGATCAAAGCTACAGCCATACCAGACCCAAGTTGATTAGGATCATCAAGCTGACTTAACATCTGCACCAGACCAATCAAAGTACCAATCATCCCAAAAGCAGGTGCCAGCTGACCCATTGTAGCAAAAATACCTCTACCTTTTGCATGTCTCTCCTGTAAAAAAGTAAGTTTTGTTTCCAGAATATTTCTTACCAATTCGGGATCTGTACCATCAACTACCAGCTGAATTCCTTTCTGTAAAAATTCGTCATCCATTTCTGCTGCGTCATCTTCTAAGGCCAAAAGGCCTTCTCTTCTCGCTTTTTCTGCAAAATTAACTAAGTTTTCGATAACATGTTCGGATTCCATTTTGTCATCCTGAAAGGAAACCCTTAAAAGATTGGGTATGTTCTTTAAATCTTGAAAAGTATAACTGATCATTACACCGGCCAGGGTACCACCGAGAACTACCAGGGCAGACTGCACACTAACAAAGATAACTACATTACCACCCAGTACAGCTACCAGTGAAAATATTATTGCTCCTGCTACTAAACCAACTATTGTCGCTAAATCCATTTAAGATCTCTCCCCTGTTCTAGAAATTCCAGCCATTATTTTCTGACGGTAATTTACTACTTTTTTAATTATATCATCTGCTGAATCTATGACAAGCAGTTTCTTGCCATTAGTTAGAGTAATTACAGTATCTGGTGTTTCCTGTATTTCTAATATTAACTCAGCATTTAATACAAATTCTTTGCCGCTAGTCCTGGTCAATTTAATCATCATACACTTCCTTATTAAATCATTATTATCTATCAGGCTGAAATCTTGATTAGATTTCAGCCTGATAGTTTAATTCAAATTATCTTTTTAGGTTCACTAATGTCTGCAGCATTTCATCTGAAGTTGTAATCAACTTTGAATTAGCCTGAAAACCTCTCTGAGCTGTAATCATATTTGTAAACTCCTGAGAAAGGTTGGCATTAGACATTTCAAGTGTTGCCGGAGCTAAAGAACCAAAACCACCCTGAGCAGCAGGTCCCAATTCTGGGTCTCCAGAGTTACTTGTAGTCTGGAAAACCCCCTCCTGCCTCAGCAGACCAGAAGGATTAGAGAAATTAGCTAAACCTAATTTAGCCAGAGTCTGAGTCAATCCATTACTGTAAGAACCAACTACATCCCCTGTCTCTGTAAAAGAGAAGGATTCTAAAGCACCAGCTTTATATCCATTAACATTTGTAAAGTTGGCTGTCATATCACCAGCAAATTGAGTCATATCACTGAAATTAAGTGCTACAGTCTGTGACTCAGCAGTTCCGGCAGGTGTGAATGATAAATCAAGATTACCACCATTTTTAACATTCCCCTCAGAATCAAATTCAATAACATGGCTCTTATCATAATTTAAAGAAGTAGTTTGAATACCATCAACAGATAAGTTACCAATTTGCCATTCATTATTAGCTATTTTTTCCAGCTGCATCTGGACAGTATGTTTTGCACCCTGACTGTCAAAAACATCTACAGATAATTTCCGCTGAGCATTTTGAGCATATTCTAGATTGCCAACCTGATTTGTACCTGTGCTAGTTTCATTGATAACTAAACCATTTGTATCATCAAAAGTATAAGTTTCATCCCCGGCATTACCATCTGTATTAATATTAATTGAGGCATTAGTTTTTATAGTCCCATCAGGATTTAAAGTGATTTGCTTGGTTGGTGAAGAGGTAGTTCCATTACTTATTTTAACATCCCAGACATTAAAACTAGAAGTTTCTTCAATAGTTAAAGCAAAATCGTTTCCTAAACTCTGCTCAATGATTTGCAGTTTGTTTTCTATCGAGGCATCAAGATTTTTACCAAAACTAACCTTATCAGTTTCTTGGGCATTTATCTCCTGCTTTAAGGTTACATCGCCGATATTCTGAGCATTAAAATCACCATAATCACCATTGGCATCTGCCATCCAACCCTGAACTAACATTCCGGTACTGGAAGAATATAACCTTCCCTGTGCATCGAAGTTTAAATTTCCCGCTCGAGAATAAACCTGATTACTTCCATCTCTCAGGACAAAAAATCCATCTCCCTGAATTGCAACATCAGAAGTTTTTCCAGTTGACTGCAGGTTACCAGAAGACATATCAGTATCAATACTTCCAATTCCAACACCAAGTCCAACCTGCTGAGGATTAGTACCAGCTCGATTACCCTGGGGTGCAGAAGCCCCCTGAATTGTCTGACTTAACATCTCTTTAAAAGTAACCCGACTGCTTTTAAAGCCGACTGTATTTACATTGGCAATATTATTTCCTGTAACATCCATCATCTGCTGATGTGCATTTAATCCTGACACACCGGCATACATCGATCTCAACATATAATTTTTCCTCCTTCAGTATTTATCGGAGTCCCACTGTTATCGACAGCAGAACAGAGCTTCCTGAAAAAGGTCCAGCTCATATCCGATTTTAAGCTAATTATTATTTTTTTTAGCTTAAAATAAATCAATTAATCTATGCTAATTTTTCCTTTTTATCTGCTTCGTTTTTATAATTCCTATTTCATAAACACAGCGCTGTCAATATTAGTAAACACATTATCTTCCATGCTTTCCTCATCTACAGCTGTCACAACTGTGTTGTTTTCCACACTCACAATATAAGCCACCTTATTTACCATCACTAAAGAATCACGGGCTCCTTTATTTCGAGCTTTTTCCACCCCACTATTCAGCTTATCTATCTCAACTTTAGAAACTGGAATAGAGCGAGAGTTAATTCTCTTCTGTGCATGTTTGGAAAAGGAAAGTTTACCCATCCCATTCATTTTTTCTCCCAGTATATCCTTAAACGAAGGAGAATCAGTCTTTTTATTTTTTTGGACAGCTTTATTCTGCTGCTGTGTTTTCCGCAGAGGCTGTATAGGTTGATTTATCTGTAATCTGTTATCCATCATTAACACCTCTTTTTAATTTAAGCTTTGACATTTTTTACCTGAGTTATATTATTAATTTCAATTTCCGATCCATTCTTCAGTACTGCTAAAATTTTATCACTGGAAGATTTTACTGCACTAACAATACCGGATAATTCAATTCCTTCCACATCTGCTGTAATTTCTTTACCAATCAAATTACTATTATCAATTACCTGATTTGAACTTAATTTTTTTTCCAGCAGCGAGTAGAGTTTTTCTGTTTTTTCCAGAGAAGAAAATTCCGCCATCTGCGATATAAACTGACGATCTTCCATTGGATTAAGTGGATCCTGATTTTGAAGCTGGGTGATTAAGAGCTTAAAAAAAGCATCCTGACCCAGATTATTATTACCGGTCAAACCTTCCCGTTGTGTTTCCTTTTCATATTGAGTGTTTTGAGCGGCTGTTACACCAGCAACTTCAGACATTTAATTACCTCCTTTAAGCAAGCAGATTAATTTTATCATTAGAAAAAGCTGCTCTATTTATTATTTCCTGCTGTCTCATTATTATACCTTCACTGTCTAAGCCACTACCACCAGAGTTGCGCTGAACATAATACTGTCCCTGAAAAAACTGGCGCTGTTCATATTCCTGGTTCTGGCCGGTTTCTCCGTCACTAAAAGCAGAATTTTGATCATCCAGATCAAATCCATTCTGTTTTTCAACCTGCTGTGGCGCTTTTTTAGCAACCTCGATCTTAAACTGCTCAATATTAATACCCTGTTTAAGCAGATCAGATTTTAATCCTTTTAAGCTGTTTTCAAGCTGAGCTCTGACCAGCTCACTCTCAACCAGCATCTTACCTGTTAACTGCTCATTATCATATGATAGGCTGATATCAACTTTACCAAGAGACTCCGGTTTCAGCTGAAGTCGCATCTCCTTTGTTTCGGGAGAGTACTCCCCTCTAAACTGCTCAACTACCTGAGATCTTAAATCTGCACTCTCAGCAATCTGAGCACTATCTTTACTTAAACTGAACTGCTCTGAGCTGAAATCACCGTTCAACTCCTGACTATTCTGTTCAAAATTAAAAAGCAGATTTGAATTATCAAGATCAAAAAAGCTATTTTGATTATTAGCTTCTAATTTTGTCCCTGAATTAAAACCCGGATCAGAATTTAAAGAAAAAATATCTGAAATAATTAGGTCAGGTTTAACTTCAGTTTGAGAAACAGCGGTCTTTGAATTTTCCTCTGCAAGCATTTCCTTTAATTGGGCACTGAGTTCTGTAAATAATGAATCAGCAGCAGAAGAATTAAAATCAGTATCTAAAGCTGAAAAATCAAGACTTTCTGAACCAGTTAATTGGCTTAATAAAGGCATATTTGCTTCTGCCTGTTCTGAAATTTTAGCCAGCGCGGCCTCATCAAGTTCAGCTGATTTTAAAGTAGAAATTAAATCAGCCAGACTTTTATTTAGGTCTTCAGCTTCTGATTTTTTATCCAACTCAATTCCTGCCTTATCAGCAGCTCCATCAGCAAGCAATTCCTGCAGCCTGTTAACTTCACCTAGAAGCTCTGCACTCTCTACCTCAGATAAGCGAAGCTCTTCCTTAGCTAAAAGCTGAGAAACTCTCTCTAAATCTGCAGGATTTAGAACTTCAAATTCAATTTCTGCTTCAGATTGATTTTCTGCAGATAGGTCAGTGCGATTTTTTTCTAATAATGATTTGAGATCTGAGATATTTAGCTTGTTGTTTTTTAAATTGAGCATCAGCTTACCCAGCACTGCTTCCTGTTCTTTACTTAAAACGCCGCTCTGCAGCATTGAAAGCAGTTCTGCTGGAACATCTTTATGATCTTTATTGAGAACTTCTTTTAATTTTTTAAAGAATTCCTCTTTGTCCAGAGTGAAACTTTTCTCTCTGACATCCTCAGAACTTCTATTGGAACCAATTTTCGTTTTCTCTGAGCGCTGGTTAATTTTGCGCATTGTCTCAGAAAAACTTTTTGAATTACCAGATGGTATATTTTTCTTCTCTGGAAAATAATTCTGATTAGAAGTCTGAATCATATTATTTAATACCGCTTCTGTCATTTATTCACCTCCTTTTTAGGATGATTTAAAATATTCACTCGGGTCTAAAATATTAATCAGACCCATTTATTCTAAACCCAGCTGGCTGATATATTTTGCAGCCTGCTGCTGGGGCATAGACTCAAAAATCAAAGCTGCCTGCTCTTCTTTCAATCGTCTTAAAATCTCAACAGCCAGATTATCTTCCAGCTCCTGAATTACAGCTGCTGCAGCTTCTGGCTCCATTCTGCGATAGATATCTGCAATTTTTGCTAATCTGGTCTTGCGATTATCTTCCTCAGTTCTTAAAGCCTGATATTCTGATTCTAAATCTGCAAACAGGTCTTCTCTTTCCGCCAGCTTCTGGTTTAAATCTTCTATCTGAGCCTTCAATTCTGCAATTTGACTGTCCTTTTCGGAGACTGTACTTTTTAAAGAAGAGTTTTCTTCTTTCAATGTGTCCAGTTCTTCCTGAGTAATTATATAATCTTTAACAACAGGTGTGCTGTTTGCTATATTACTCACAGTTGTTTTAATATCAATTATTCCCAGGGCATCAAAAGACCAGGACAACATAGCAAATAATATTAAAAATAATCCTAAAAAAAATAAAATCTTTTTTATCAAATTTATCTACCACCCATAGAATAGTATCTTCCAAGCTCATCCAGCTCTTTTTGCTCATCTTCTAAAAACTCTTTGACAAATTTTTTGATTTCCTGCTCTTTTAATTTTTCCAAAGTCTTTCTTTCTTTTTTCTTTTCCATTAAAATTTCAAGCTGCTCGGATACTTCTTCATTTTTTTCTGATTTCTCACTGAGAGCCGTCTGTTCTTTAGCTTTCAGCTCTTTTAAATAACGCCTGAGGCTGATATTTAGAGCAAGATCGTTTTCCTGATCTCTTAAATGCTCAAAAACATTTTCTTTTTCTGATTTTAATGATTCAATCTTATTTTTAATATCATTCAGCTCTTTTTTTAAAAGTAGATATTTATCTTCTTCCTGTTCTTCCTGTCTGATTCTTAAATTTAAGATTTTTTCAAACTTAAATTTATATCCCTTCATCTTTCAGCCACCTCTATGACTAATTGTTAGCTATTTTAATTAACTGATTTACAGTCTTTTCGTAGCTGGCTTCCTCATTAATACCCTGAGTTAAAAAATTATTAATCTCGTCAATTTTATCTATTGCCTTATCCACCTCAGGATTAGACCCTTTTTCGTAGGCGCCAATATTAATTAAATCTTCAGACTGATTGTAGGTTGCAATTAACTTCTGCAGTCTGGCTGCCGCCTGGCTGTGCTCTTCACTCACTATATCCTCCATAATTCTACTGACACTACTTAAAACATCAACAGCAGGATAATGACTGGCTTCAGCCAGCTCTCTGGATAAGGAAATATGGCCATCTAAAATACCTCTAACCGTATCAGAAACAGGTTCATTAAAATCATCACCCTCAACCAGTACAGTATAGAGGGCAGTAATTGACCCCTGATCATTGGTTCCGGTTCTCTCAAGTAATTTGGGCAGTTCAGCAAAAACAGAAGGTGGATAACCTCTGGTTGCTGGCGGTTCACCAATTGCCAGCCCCACTTCGCGTAAAGCCATGGCAACTCGAGTAACTGAATCCATCATCAGCAGTACATCTTCGCCCTGATCTCTAAAATATTCAGCAATCGCAGTTGCAATGTTTGCTGCCTTTACTCTTAATAAAGCAGGTTGATCTGAAGTAGCAACTACCACAATTGAACGTTCTAAACCTTCTTCCCCCAGATCTTTTTCTATAAAATCTCTGACCTCCCGGCCACGCTCACCTACCAGACCAATTACATTTATATCGGCATTTGTGTTCCTGGCCGCCATTCCAAGCAGGGTTGATTTACCAACACCACTACCGGCAAAAATACCCAGTCGCTGGCCTTTACCACAGGTTAAAAAGCCATCAATACAGCGTACTCCCAGTGACAGAGGTTCTTTAATTCTTTCTCTGGTTAATGGGTTGGGCGGTTTGCGGTTAACAGGAACTTCATTTAAGCCACTGAGCTCGGCATCATTGATTATGTTTCCACTGCCGTCAATAATTTTACCGAGAAGTTCTCTGCCGACTTTAACTTTCAATTTCTGGTCAGTAGCTACTACTCTAGCTCCAGGCTTAATCCCTTCCATTTCTCCAATTGGCATCATTAAAACCTTGTTATCATCAAAGCCAACTACTTCGGCTTTAATATCACCCTGCTCACCTTTAATCAGGCAGAGTTCACCTATAGAAGCCTGGGGACCAATAGATTCAATAACCAGGCCGATAACTCGATTAATATGGCCAAAATTTCTGGTCATATTTATATCCTTAAGTTTACTTTCTAATTTTGTCATATCCAGATCAATCATGCTGTTCTACCTCTTTTAATAGTTCAGTTTTAATTAAATCAAGTTTATGATCCAGACTGCCTTCTTTACCTCCAAGATTGGTTTCAACCACACAGTCACCTTTTCTAAGCTCCGGATCTGCAACAAAGTCAATGTTTTTCTGATTAATATGCTGATAAAAACGATTTTCTTCAATATATGGCAGTAGCTGTGGATGAACTCTGACCACAATATCGCGATGATTGTCATCTACTTTGCTCAGCATATCCGAAATAATATTATTAATCATATCATGCTCAGTTTCTAACTTAACATCTATTACAATACTGGCAATTTTTACAGCCAGTTCAATAACATCTTTTCGGAGCCTGCTTTTTTCGCGAGTAAGCTCCTCTTCAAAACTGGAAATTAATTCTGCTAACTGTTTTTCTTTTTTTTCGATTTCAGCTTTAGCATCTGCCAGACCTTCTTTTCTGGCTTCATTTTTAGTCGACTTATAAATTTCATCTTTTTCGGCAAGTATTTTTTCTTTTTCAGCTTCAGCTTCTTTAATAACTGCTTCTGCCTTTTTTTCTGCCTCTTTGATAATTTTTTGAGCATCTTTTTCTGCCTGACTTAAAATTTTTTTTTGCTTTTTAATAACTCTGCTTTTTTTCTTTTCACTATCGGATTTAGATGGTTGATCTTCACTATTGTTTTCGAATGAAAGAGTCTTAGGATTTTGATTAATTTTAAATTTACCTGTAACCTGAGATGCCTTAATAACTTTAGACAATTACTTCACTCTCCCCACCTCTGGCTATAACAATTTCTCCACTTTCTTCAAGTTCTCTAATTACATTAACAATTCGCTGCTGAGCATCTTCTACCTCACGGATTCGTACCGGTCCCATAAATTCCATATCCTCTTCCAGCATCTCTGCTGCACGCTGAGACATATTTCCGGTTATGATATTTTCAACCTCATCACTTGCTGTTTTTAAGGCAAGTGCAAGATCATGAGTTTCCACCTGACGCAGCACAAGCTGTACTGCTCTATCAGAAAGAAGTACAATATCCTCAAAGACAAACATTCTCTTTTTAATCTCTTCAACCAGTTCCGGATCATCTTCTTCCAACTTATCTAAAATATTCTTTTCAGTACCGCGGTCAACCTGATTTAAAACATCTACAATCGACTGAACCCCTCCAGCACTGGCATATTCGTTGGCAGCAACTGAAGAAAGTTTCTTTTCTAATACAGACTCAACTTCTTTGATAATTTCTGGAGAAGTTCTATCCATAACGGCTATTCGTTTGGCTACTTCACTCTGAATATCTGGTGAAAGTGAGGATAAAACCTGAGAAGCCTGTTCCGCATTAATATAGGCAAGGATCAGAGCGATTGTCTGGGGATGTTCTCCCTGAATGAAGTTTAAAAGCTGGGTTGGATCTGATTTGCGAATTGAATCAAAGGGTCGAACCTGAAGAGTTGCGGTTAAACGATTGATAATATTGCGGGTCTTATCTTTTCCAAATGACTTTTCAAGTATTTTTTTGGCATAGTTTATTCCACCAGAATTAATATAGTCATTTGCCTTCTGCAGCTGCAGAAACTCTTCCTGAATCTTCTTTTTGGTTTCAGGATCAATTTTATTTTGATTGGCTATCTCTAATGTTAATTTTTCCACCTCTTCATCATCTAAGTGCTTAAAAATATCTGAAGACACATCTGGCCCCAGTGAGATCAACAAAATAGCAGCTTTTTCTTTTCCAGTTAACTCATCTCTCATAACAAAAACCCCTTTGACATTTATTCATCAATTAACCAGCTGCGGATTAGTTTAGCTGCATTTTCTGGATCGGAATGAATCATATTTTCAAGTTCATTCTTTACCTTAGCTCTTTTTCTCTGATCAGCATCTGGTTCAAATAAGTTAATTTCTTCTTCGTCTTCTTCAACTGAAAGATCAACTTTACTTCCTCTATCTGCTGCTGGCTTTTTGCGGTATAAGTAAATTATTAAAGCAGATGTTAATAATAAAACTAATAATATAAGTCCACCATAAATATACATCTGTCTTCTAGCAGTTGCTTCCTGAGCCGCCATCGCCTCCTGAGCTGCCTCTTCTAGAGAATCATCAAAGGCCATTGAGCTGATGTTTAAAACATCACCTCTCTGCTCATTATAGCCAATTGCTGCTCCAACAATATTTCTAATCTTATTAATAGTTTCTTCGTCAGTCTTCTGATCAATGATTACTGAAACTGATAAACGCTCTACTTCACCGGGTGCATAGACATGTTTTTCTATTCTTTCATTAATTTCATAATTTGTAATAGTATTTTTTCGTTCATAAGTACTGCTTTCTTCCGTGCCCTCACCCTGATACTGTGGAATATTTGCATCAGTTCCTGGTGCACCTCCACTTGTCCCGTTTTTTTGGCTTTCAGTGCTAATTTCCTCACTACGGACAATTCCACTCTCATCAATCACAGGCGAATAGGTTTTGCTTTCTGCCTGCCGCTGATCGAAGTTTAAATTGGCATTTACCTGAATTGCAAAGTTGTTTGGTCCTAAAACCTTAGTTAAAAGTGAATTTAAATCATTCTTAAGAGCAGACTCAAATTCCTGCTGCACTGCAAAATTCTGTGGATCAGACCACTGATTATTATCTGGACCAGAGGGTTGAGATAATAGATTACCATTTGTATCAACAATTGTTACTTCTGATAATGGTAAATCCTGAACCCCGCTTGCAACCAAATTCTGAACAGCATTTACCCGCTCTGCACTCATATTATAACCAGGCTCAAGTTTGACCATTACTGAAGCAGTTGCTGATTTTTCTTCCTCTAAAAATAGGCTTTCCTCCGGAGGAGTAATCTGAACTCGAGCAAATTCTATTCCCGAAATCGACTGAATAGAGCGGCTCAATTCTCCTCCCAGAGCCCGATAATAATTGACCTTCCTTTCAAATTCAGTTGTACCAAATTCACTATTATCAAAAATTTCAAAGCCAACAACACCCTGGTCAGGAAGACCAGCTGATGCCATGTCAAGTCTTAATCTGTGAACCTGACTTTCTGGAACTAAAATTGTATTACCATTATCCCCCCCAAGCTGATAATCCACATTGTTTTCATCCAGTCTCTGAACTATTGCAGCTGTATCATCTGTTGAAAGATTGGTAAAAAGAGGCTGATAACTGGTAGAAGTTCCCCTGAAGATAAGATAGCCAAAAGCTCCGGTCATTAATACTGTGAGAATAATAATTATAATTTGAATGTTTTTATTTAATTTTTGCCATGTATCCTGAATTTCTTCCTTATAGTTTGTCAAAAATTCGGCCATCATTATACCTCTTCCGTAAATGCTCTTTGTTCTATCATCTTAAATTAAACCTGCAGACGCATAATTTCATTATATGCATCAATTACTTTGGTCTGAACTGCGGTTGTTAGATTGACTGCTAATTTTGCTTTCTCAGCAGCAATCATTACATCATGCACACTATCAGTTTCTCCAGCGGCAAAACTGGCTGTCACGGCCTGCGAATCTTTCTGCAGCTGATTAACTTCGTTCAATTTTTCTCTAAATAGATCTGAGAAAGCCTGAACATTTTTGTTTTTTTCTTCCTTTTGTATTGAGAAATTTTCGAATCCACTCTGGAACTTAACAGGATTAATCTCCATCTTTTTCACTCCTTAATTAAGTGCTGATGTTTAGAGCACTGTTTGCCATACTCTTATAATTAGAAATCGCCTGAATATTTGCTTCATATGCCCTGCTGGCATCTATCATATTAACCATTTCGGTCATCACACTGACATTGGGAAGTTCAACATAACCTTCTTCATTTGCATCAGGATGCTCAGGTCGATATTCAAGCCGAAAAGGAGATTGGTCTTCTGAAATTTCACTAATTTCCACTCCTGCAGATTCAAAACCACCGGCAGTAGAACCGAGACCCGAACCCATCTGATTTTCCAGCTTTTCTTTAAAAATAGGAATTTTCCGTCTGTATGTATTGCCATCCTCATCTCTGGTTGTTTCGGCATTAGCAATATTAGAAGAGATTGTGTCCATTCTTAGCCTCTGAGCTGTAAGACCAGAAGCACTAATATCTATTCCTTTAAACATTATTATTTACCTCCCTGCTGAATAACCTGATTTAAAGTAGAAAAATATCCGGCAGCTCGTTTAGTCATCACATTATAATAAATAGTATTTTTGGCAAGTTCAGCCATTTCCACCTCAATATCCACACTATTGCCGTCATTTCTGCTCATTCGGCTGTTTTCAGAGTTTTGAACAGCAGAATATTGACGGCTAAAAGCTAAATGATTGTCCTGAGTAGTTTTAAGATTAATAGAATCTGAAGAATCCATTTCCTTTTTTAAAGCTCTTTTAAAATCAATATCCTGTCTTTTATAACCGGGGGTGCTCACATTTGCTAAATTATTAGCAATTAATTCACCTCTCCGGGCAGAACCAGCAAGCGCGCTGGTTATAATTTCTAAATTATCCATATTTTATACCCCCATAGAATGAAAAAATCTACAGTTTTTCACTATAGATTTTTAAGTGTACAGTCTGGCAGCCATAATAAAATATCTTAGACCCATAACTTTGCGTCATCAGCTTTCGCTAATTTTGCCTATATAAAACTTTATATTAATTTTATAAAATTATCACTTATTCAACACATATTAAATAAAAAAATAATAATTCATTTTATAGCAGCTTTTTTAAGGACTCCATTACTCTATCTTTTTTGAATGGTTTAACAATAAAATCTTTGGCACCCATTTCAATCGCCTGAATAACAATTTTCTGCTGTCCCATGGCACTACAAACAACAATCTGAGCTCCAGGGTCTATATCCTGAATTGCTTTAATGGCTTCCAGTCCATCCATCACAGGCATTGTGATGTCCATTGTAACAATATCCGGACTTAACTCCTGATATAATTCTACTGCTTCTTTGCCATTTTCAGCTTCACCTGCTATTTCAAATTCATCTTTTAATATATTTTTTAAATTTAATCTCATAAATGCTGCATCATCAACTATTAACACTCTAGGCATTTAAAAATTACCTCCTCTAAATAATATCTGCTATTACATTATATAATAACAGAAATGATTTTTATTTACAATAGTAAAGAATAATTTATCCAAAAATTATAGATTTTTATTCGATTCCTTTTTTTACTATATAATAAATTTAAATGGTAATCAAGTCACGACTGAATGATTTAACCTCGACTCGGCCGTCATCAAGATAAAAGTACATTGAACGACCATAGTCTTTACCCACATCACTACCTGTCACTTTAATTCCTTCATCTTTTAAAACTTCTCTAACAGCTTCAATATTTCTTTCGCCGATTTTCATCACTGAATCTCCACTTTCAGACTTAAACATTCCTGCACCACCAACAATTTTAGCAGCAAGGCGTCTTTTTCTGGCCCCGGCAGCTTCCATTTCTGTAATTAAAAAAGGAATCCCTGTATCTGCATATTTAACAATTTTTTTGCCCCCGGGATTTTCGGGCAGCATTATATGAACAAGCCCCCCTACCTTAGAAAATTTATCATAAAGTGCAATCCCGATACAGGAACCAAGTCCTAGAGTTGCTAAAACTGTATTCTCATCACCAATGGCATGGTCAGCCATTTTAACAACCAGTTTTTCTGCTACCTGATCCAGACTAGGCAAAACTACCACCTACCAGTCTTTGGAAAAGAAAATCAAGTGAGTCTCTTTCTGGAATGAAAAAATAAAAAAGTTCCAACTTCTCTTCTTCGGTAATAAATTCAGTCTCCAGCAGTAAAATATGGTCTTCTGTCTGACTGTAATCGATCACAGAAGAGCTTAAAACTGCAGCTGCCATATCATAAGCCATTGCCGGCACACTCTGGTCTAGAGCCAGATCAGTAAAATCATTGATAGCTTTTAAATAGGCTCCACTCAGAATATTTCCCAGTTCATTAAGCGCAGAATGCTGCATTTCCTTGCCCGGTAGATCATCAGTTGAAAAAATCAGCTTTAACATTTTTTCAACATTTTCCATATCAACAACCAGCAAAATTTTCCCAGAGATCTCACCAGAAAAATTAATCATGATACAGGCAATAAATTCTTCTTCATCGCCAGTGATTGCTGGTAAATCCTGTATCTTAACCAGTTCTACTTTGGGGACAGTCATATTAATCTCCTGTCCAATCATTCCCGAAAAAGCAGTAGCTGCATTTCCAGCTCCGATATTTGCTACCTCTTTTAGGATATCTTTTTTTGTCTGGTCCAATTCCATAAACTTTCCCTCCTAACCTAAACTATTCTTAACTACTACTTTCCGATTCTACATTTTTTAACTCCTCTATTTCGTGATTATTTAAAACATTTTTTAAATCTAAAAGCAGCAGCAGTTCGTCACTTCTGTCAGCTCTGCCTACACCTTCTATATAATCACTGTCTACTTTTCTGGCTAAATCAGGCAAATTTACAATATTTTCTTTTGTCAGCGGTTTGATTTCTTTAACATCATCAACCATCATTCCTGCTGTTAAGCCCTCAAGTTCAACAATGATTATTTTTTCCTCCTGATTCTTCCTTTCTCCACTAATATTAAGCCGCAATTTTAAATCAACTATGGGTACAACCGCCCCCCGCAGATTAATTATTCCACTGATATAATCAGGACTGTCAGGGACAAAAGTCATTTCAGTATTAGAAAGAATTTCTTTTGTTTGATTGATATTTACACCAAACTTCTTATCGGCCAGATAAAAAATAACATACTGTTTTTTATCCTGACTTACCTCTTTCAGCTGCATAACAATCACCTCCATTTAATTAATAAAAGTTATTACTAGAATAAAACTTTCCCCTAATTAAATAGATCAGTTAAAAGGGGAAAGTCTTAAATAAGCTATTGGGTAAAAAGGGTTTTCTCTAAATCAAGTAAAATCAGAAGATGATCCTCATCACGAGCACAGACTCCGCGCAGATAATCCTGTCTTAATCCACTTTCTACATCAGGAGCAGGGGTAATGCTGTCTTCTTCCAGCCAGACAATCCCCTCAATGTGATCAACCTGAATTCCTAAGAGCATATCGTTGACTTCAACTGTAATTGTCCGCTGCTCATCAGCTTCAAAATCACCACTGTCTTCCTCAATTTCAAAACGACTGTGCAGATCAACGACTGGAACGATAATCCCTCTCAAATTTATTACACCTACAACATGCTCATCAGTATTTGGAACATTGGTAATCTGGGCAGACTTAATAATCTCTCTTGTGTATTCTATTTCTATCCCATATTCTTCTTCCCCAATATTAAAAACTACATATTGAGCCTGACCGCTTTTTTTATTGTTTTTATTTTTAGCATTCTCTAAATCCAGACGTTCTTGAGCTGTCTCCATAATCACACCCCATTTATGAAATTTTAAATTCTCCAACTAATTCTTTTAATTCAACTGTCATTTCAGTCAGACTATCAACTGCCTGGTTAAGATTTTCCATTGACTCTGATTGTTTCTGAACAGATTCGGAAATCTGGTCACTGTTAACAGCCTGTTCTTCTGTAACCTTAGAAATATCCTGACTTCCTTTAGAAAGCTCATTAACAGAAGCAGCAGTTTCTTTAACCTGATCAACAACATCTTTAATTTTATCAGTTATATTATTAAAAGTCTTACCCGTTTCAGATACTGAAGCAGCTCCGGTTTTAATCTGCTCATTGGTATTATTAATAACTCCAACAGTATCCTTAATTTCATCCTGCAGATTATCTACCAGACTTCTAATTTCATCGGTTGAGCCCTTTGTCTCTTCAGCTAATTCTCTGATTTCATCTGCTACCACTGCAAAACCCCTGCCTGCATCTCCAGCCCGAGCAGCTTCGATAGCAGCATTTAAGGCCAGCAGATTTGTCTGTTCAGCAATAGCAGAAATCATATTAACAATACCGTTAATTTTTCCTGCAGACTCATTTAAATTGTTAATTTTATCAATAGATTCAGCAGATACATCCATTACTTCTTCCATTTCGTTTTCTGTTTTCTGCATTTCTTCCAGACCACTTACTGCAAGTTCGTTAACCTGGTCTGTATAATCAGTAATTCCCTGAACATTTTCGTTAATCTCTGTACTGGAAGAAGCAAATTCTTCTGCTGAAGCAGCTACTTCTTCAATTGAAGCAGAAAACTCCTCTACTGAGGCAGCTACATTATCAATAGACCTGGAAGTCTGAGCTGCAGTATCCTTTAATTCTTCTCCGGTTTTATCAGTTCTTAAAGCCGAATCATTGATATTTACAACCAGCTTTTTAATATTATCTACCATCTGATTAAAGGCATCTGCCAGTTCTCCAATTTCGTCTTTATTCTCAATCTCAACTTTTTCGGTTAGGTCACCACCAGCTATGACATTAGCTGAATCGCGCAGTTTTAAAATTGGTTTTGAAATATAACCGGCAATATAATAGGCAACAACCACCCCTATGATAACAGCAATAATCCCAATCAAAATACTCATATACCTCATCGTGGTAATCGGTGCCATTACATTAGCATTATTTGCCTGGATTGCAAGCTCCCAATTTGCTGATTTCAAGGGTGCAAATGCTACACCCCGCTCAGCTCCAAGAAGGTTGTAAAATTCTATCTCACTAACATCTGTATGCATTTTTTTAAATAAAGCTTCCATTTCTGCTCCACCTGCTGTAAGCAGTGATTTATTCCCCTGATATTTAGGATTCTCATGCGCAATCACGTAATTATTTTCATTTATGATAAACCCTGAACCCTCACCATTAATATCCATTGAAGTACTCAGCTGATTAAATACAGTCAGTGGAATTGAACCACCAAAGATCATTGCCAGCTGATCCTCTACATAGTAAGGTTCAATTATTAAAACCGCATCTTCTTCTCCTCCGGGAGTCTTAACCGGGTCACTGAGGAAAATTTCTTTACTTTCTAGCGCACGCTGAAAAACCTCTGTTTCTGAGATATTTACTTCATCTTCAGTGTAGGTTGTACTCATCTGTCCATTTAAATCAACTATAAAAAGTGAAGAAAGATAAGGATGTTCTTCTACAATGGTAGCAAAGTGCTCATTATTACCCATATTAAAATAAAGTTCTCTTGCCAGTTCGGTATCCAGAGTTGTTCGGGTATCAAACCAGCTGTGATCTAAGTTTCTAACTGAACTGATGCTCTGATCAATAACCATATCAAGCTGCCTGGCATTATTTTGTACTTTATCTAAGGCTGCCTGGTAAATACTTTCTTCTAAAATACTTTTTGATTGAAAATATGTAAAAACTGAAGAAAGCAAAATTAACGCTAAAACTAATCCACTAATAATTATAATTAATTTCGTTCTAATACTCTGCCAGTTTATTTTGTCGATGCTAAGGTCCATCTTTTTATCTCCCCTATTATATATTTTTTTATTTAAGCTACAATATCCCTTACATCAATAATCAGAGCAACATCACCATCACCAATAATTGTTGCACCACTGATATATTCAGTGTCCTGCAGATAATTACCGAGAGATTTGATTACAATCTCCTGTTGATTTAGAAGTTCCTCTACTATCAAGCCAATAAAACGATCTCCACTCTTTAAAATAACAACTGAGAGATCTTCTTCTGACTTTTTAAATGAATCAATGTTTTTACTGCCAAAAATTTCGGAAGCAGAAACAAGTGGAATTGTATTTTCCCTTAAAACAATTACATCTTTTCCCCTTACCTTTTTAATATTTTCCGGACTGATAGTAAGGGTTTCACTTACAGCATTAAGAGGAATTGCAAAAGTATCTCCATCGACTGTAATCATCAGCGCTTGAGTTATCGCCAGAGTTAGCGGCAGTGAAATAGTAAAAGTGCTGCCCCTGCCCAGCTCAGATTCAATGCCAATTTGACCATCAAGTTTTTTAACCACATTCCGAACTATATCCATTCCGACTCCCCGGCCCGATACATCGGTAACTTCGGAGGCAGTACTAAAACCGGGATGGAAAACAAAATCAAGAATGTCCCTTCTCTCCAGCTGTTCAAGTTCTTCTTCTCCGACAATACCCTTTTCTACTGCTTTACGACCGATTTTATCGGCATCAATACCGGCACCATCATCCTTAACCTCTATGATGATTTCACTACCCTTCTGATAGGCTCTAAGCTCTATTCTGCCTTCCTCATCCTTACCCTTAGCCTTTCTGGCTTCCGGACTCTCTATTCCATGATCAATGGCATTTCTGAGCAGATGAGTAAGCGGATCAGATAATTCATCAATAATTGAGCGGTCAAGCTCAGTTTCCTGGCCCTCCATAATAAAATCAATCTCTTTATCCATTTTATTAGAAAGATCTCTGATCATCCTGGGGAATCTGCTAAACATTACTCCCACCGGTACCATTCTAATCTGCATTACAATATGATGTAATTCCATTGTCACCCGGTCTAACTGGGGAATTATCTCATTAAATTTTGATTTTTGAATATCTAATGACTGGAGTCGGGTTTTATTGATTAATAATTCTCCTACCATATTCATTAAAGTATCAAGTTTTGAAATATCAACCCGAACAGTGGAACTACTCTGAAAAGAATTCACTTTGTGTTCTGCGTGCAGACTTCCCTCATCACTTTCGGAGCTTTCTTCTTTCAGTTCCAGGTTTTCTATTTCATTAAAATTAAGAACATCTGCTCCTGATACCTCTGCTACTTCCTCTTTAAACTCTTCAGCAGGCAGCCAGCTTAGAGCATAAATATCAAGTTCGGAAATCGGTTCCTCCGAATTTTCGATTTCTTCTTTTGCCGGCACAGACTTAAACAGAGTTCCAATCTCCTCTATCTTCTTAAGAACCATAAAGGCCCTTACACTCTGAAAATCCTGCTCATCTAAAACAACTTTTAAATGATAAATTCTTTCCTTATCTTTCTTTCTTTTTTCCAGCTCTTCTTTTTCAGCCTGACTAAGCTGAAGGCTGAAGCCAGCTTCTTTAGCTTCTGAATTATCCTGATTATTATCTGTTTTAGAAGCAGCCTGCTGACCATAATTAGCCAGCTCTTTAATAAAACCTGCTAAATTTACATCGGCAGGTTCTTCTCCTTCATTTTCTCTAATTTTCTCTACCAAAAACTGAATATTATCCAGTCCCTGCAGCAGCAGATCAATAAAATCTGTTCTAACTTCAAGTTTACCTTCTCTAACTCTATCAAGCATGTTTTCCATCTTATGAGTTAGTTCAGTTAAGTTTTCAAAGCCCATTGTTGCAGCCATTCCTTTAAGCGAATGAGCTGCTCTAAATACTGCATCTATGGTTTCTTTATCCCCTGGATTATTTTCGAGGGTTAAGATACCGTTGTTCAGAGTTTCAACATATTCTTTTGCCTCATCAAAAAACATATCTAAATAACCATTATCCTGCATTAACTTCCCCCCTGAGTTTAATTATTAGCTTTTTTCATCAAAAAATTTGGCCTCATATTTATCAGAATTGAGATAGCCTTTAATGCTTTTTTCACGGCTGTAAAGAGAAATCATTTTTTCTTTGTTTTCCTTCTTTTTATCTTCCAGAGCCTGCATATTTTTAGCCTGCAGTTTGCTTATCTCCTGCATCAGTTTATATAGCTCATCTTTTTTTTCCTGCAGCTCATCTTTAGTTAAAGAAAAAGCAAGCTGAGCAAAATAATTCGGCTGCTCAACCTTATCGATCTCTGCAATTATCTCATTTTTCTGAACCAATTTTTCTTTTAAAATGTCAAAATCACCAGCTTCAATCAGATTGCTTTCTGCTTCAGTCAGTGATTTTAATTTTTGGTATAATATAAAAAGATCTTTCATTATCAACCTCCAGCCTAAACTCCAACATTTACTCTTTTTTCTTCTCCAGAATTTTGATTGATTATTATTTCTTTATAGGTTACAAATAATTCTTCTACCAGAGGAATTACATTATCAAGATGTTTTGTGTTTTTGTTAAGGTTGGCCTGGATTAACTCTCTGTAAATATAATCATAGAGACTTTCTAATTGAACTGCAATTTGCCCACCCTGTTCCTTATTTAAAGTGCTCTGCAGCTCTAAGATAATATTTTGAGCCTTAATTATATTTTTATGGCTTTCTTCAATTTTTCCTTCTTTTATATTCTTTTTAGCCAGTTTCATAAACTTAACCGCACCCTGATAAAGCATCAGTAAAAGTTTGCCCGGGCTTGCTGTTTTTATCTGCATCTGCTTGTACTGATCAGCGCTTCTTCCCTGCATAATAATTACCTCCTAAACATATTTTATATTTTTTTGCTTAAAATAGCAATAAAATTAGAGCTCAAATTTAAAATTATTTAATTCTTCCAGCAGTTTTTTGTTTTTAACTGCCTTTTTATTTTCTTCTTTTACATCTTCCAGCAGTTCTTTTCGCATAATTTCAATTTCCTGAGGTGCTTCAATTCCAAGCTGTACTTTTCCATTTTCTATTCCAACAACGGTGACTTCTATCTGCCCATCAATAACTATTTTTTCATTTAATTTTCTCGTCAGTACCAGCATTATTCTGCCACCTCTTCTACAGGAGCAAAAATTTTATATCTTACCTGATAACGCTGGTCATCAAGTATTACCTGTTTCCCCAACTTATCTTCGATATTTATAACTATCGGAGCTGATAAGTTAGCTGTGCTTCTTTTTATTTCATCTTTTAGTGTAATTATATTTAAGATCAAAAGATCCGAAATTTTTTTGATTTCTAACTCTTTTTCAGTTTTATCATTAATTTCAAATTCATAGTTCTGAATCAAATTCCCCGGTTCTACTGTTACAAATGCTATATCCGGATCATCAACTGACTGCATAACAATAAATGGTGAATCCTCTCCCAGCGGCAGCAGAACAAAATCCTTTAAACTTTCAAAACCAGGCAGGCCTAATTTGAAAGAAATTATATCTGACTTTTTTATTTCTAATCTACCAAAATCGCGGGTCATTATTTCCATTTAAATCCCTCCAAATTTTTATTTATTAAAATATTAAGCTTTAAAATCTATACTGGGACCCGGTTTATAGGCTATAACCAGTTCTCTTTCTTCACTGTACATTATTTCCGCCCCCAGATCAGATACTTTATAATTTTCAAAATCACTCAATTTATCTCCAGTTGATGCATAAAAAGCAGCTGCCTTTTGTGCCGTCTCAACAGCTTTTTTTGCATAATTACCTGTGCTGTCTTTTAAGTTATAAAAACCCATTGCTTTTCTGGATGGATAACTGTCAATCTGCAAATCCAGGTTCTGCAGCATTAGATCACATCCTCTCTACAAATAACTATCGGCAAAGATGAGTTAAATCTTAAATCCATTTACAGCCATTTAAATATCTTTAAACTAACTTAAATAAGTTATTCTTCTATTTACTGCTACTTATCATTATTTAAAAGAGGTTTTAAAATATTAATAGAGAATATTTAAATTAGACAATTAAAAATTTGAGGTGACAAATTATGAAAAATAAAATTATTTTTTTAACATTTATTTTAATTATCTTAATTTTTGGTGTAACTGTTTTAACTTCAGCAGCCGAATCTCTGCCAGAGTTGGAATATCAAGTTTTAGCCAGTTACAACCACGACCCTAAAGCTTTTACCCAGGGCTTAGAAATTCATAAAAACTATTTATATGAGGGAACTGGACTTTATAATAGATCAAGTTTAAGAAAAGTTGATATTCAGAGCGGCAGTGTTTTAAATAAAATCAAACTGGATTCCAAATACTTTGGTGAGGGTATAACTATCTTAAATAATAGAATTTATCAGCTAACCTGGAAAGAAAAAACTGCCTTTGTATATGACCTTAATTTTAATTTAATTAATAAATTTAATTATCAGGGAGAAGGATGGGGGCTGAGCAATGATGGAGAATTTTTAATTATGAGTGATGGTAGTGAATACCTTTATTATCGAAACCCTGAAACATTTGAACTGGTTAAAAAAATCACAGTCAAAAATAAAGATCAACGACTAAAAAATATAAATGAGCTCGAATATCAGGGAGGGTATATTTATGCCAATATCTGGCAAACTGATTATATTATAAAAATCAATGCTCAAAGTGGTGCTGTTAAAGCCTATCTTGATTTGAGTGGAATTTTAAAAACAGACTACCAGGGAGAAATAGATGTCTTAAATGGAATCGCTTATGACCCTGAAGCTGAAAACTTTTTGATAACAGGCAAATTATGGCCAAAGATATATAGAATTAAAATCATCGATTAAGCAAAAAACCCTCAGAAAATAATTTTTCAAAGAATTTTCCTGAGGGTTTTATTAATTCTCATCATTTTTGTTTAAAATATCATAAACATGAGAGTTATTATATTCACTGTATGGCTTTTCCTCTCTTAATCTTTTTAAAACTTTCCTACTCTCTTCCTCTTTTCCCGCTCTATTAAGCATCAGGCCCAGGTTATAAAGAGCTTCATCATAATAGTTGCTCTCACCATATTCATTTAGATAAATTCGATAAAAATGCTCTGCTGACTGATAGTTATCCATTTTCTCATGACTTCTGGCAAGCAAAAATAGACTTTCCCGCCTCAAATAATCAGTTTCTGTTAGATTATATATACTGTTAAAAATGTCAGCAGCATCCTGATAATCCTGACGAGAAAAATAATCCATTCCCAGATTAAATAACTGCTGTTCGGTACCTTCTTCTAAAAAAGTATTTGCTTCTTCCAGTTTATCTCTTTCTCTTTCCCGTTCTTTAATTTCTCTCATTTCTTCAATTGAGATCAAAGCTGAGCTGTTCTGATATTCGAGTAAATTCATCTCATTTAAAATTTCTGAACTGCTGCCCTCCATTTTATCTTCTTTACTTCTGTTATTTTCTGCAGAATTATCACCAGCTTCATTGGTTTGGGAGCTATTCGATCCTGCTTCAAGCTGACTGCTTTCTACAGCTCCTGAATCAGCAGTTTGATTTGAAGACAATTTATCAGTAGTCTCTTTAGAATCTTCTTTGTCTGCAGGCTCAGCAAACTCAAATCCCCTAATATTGCTTTCAATCCAGTTTAATGGACTAAATCCACTTAAATTTAGAAAAACAACAAACAGAACTACTGCAATCACTCCAGCTATTAAAGCACTCCGCTTATTAGTCTTTGACTGAAAGTTAAAAGCACTGCTTTCCTTATCTTCCGCTTCACACTGCATAATATAATTTTTAATGTTCTGATTACCGCTGTCTAATTCATATGCCTGATAGAAATATTTTAAAGCTTCTTCGTAGTTCTCCTCTTTTTTATATAAAAGACCAAGAATCACATAAGGTTCAATTAATTCGTCATATTCTTCAATTAATTTTTTTAAAAATTTTATTTTTTGATTTTTTTCTGCTTCATCACTAAAAAGAATATTTTTATATTCTTTTCTAATCTCTTTAAAATCCTGTTTGGTAATCAGCTCTAAATAATCGCGCGCCTTATTTTTATCCTTCTTTAGAGAAAGACTTTTACGCCAGGTCTTTTCCGCTTTATCAAATCTGCATTTAAGATAATAGGCCAGCCCAAGCAGGTTAAGTACAGATACACTTTTCGAATTAAATTTTAAGCACAATTTTAATTCATCAATTGCGTCTGACACATTATTATTTTTGATTAAATTCATTGCCTCTTTATAATGAGCATTATTTTTATTCATTATAACAACCTCTCCAGAGCAGTATCTGCTGCTTTTTTATTATTTTATCATATAAAAAGCGGTCTGAAAAGAAAAAGAGACAGCTGAAAAGCGATAACTCAGCTGTCTCTGATATAATATTCAACTTAAGACTATGCACTTTCTCTTCTATTTAAAACATCAATCATTACAGCCAGAATTATAATAAAACCTTTTACTATCATCTGGTAAAATGTATTGATCCCTAAAAGACTCATTCCGTTATTGATAACCCCGATAATTATGGCTCCAATTACTGTTCCAGAAATTGTACCAACACCACCCATAAAACTGGTTCCACCAATTATTACTGAGGCAATTGCATCAAGCTCAAAACCATCTCCTAAGTTAGGAGAGGCTCCATTTAAACGGGAGGCCAGCAAAATACCGGAAGCTGCACTTAAAACACCGGTGATCACAAAGACCATTGTTTTGGACTTTAAAATATTAATACCAGAAAGCCAGGCCACTTTTTCATTACCGCCAATAGCATATAGTTTACGTCCAAAGCGAGTTTTTCTTAAAGTATAAATTCCAATCATTACAATTACTGCAAATATCGCCACTGGAATCGGGATCCCCTGATAACCAATAAAAATTAGAAATCCTGATAAAAAACCTGCTACAGTAAGGATTAATCCTCCTGTCAGTTTAGCTTTATTGCGAACTTTTTCGCCATTTTTAATCTCAACACTGGCCTTAAAAACTGCAAAAATTCCTAAAATAAGAGCAACCACCAAAATAATTAATGAAGGCAGTTTTGCTATGTAACCACTACCAATACTGGCAAAAGTCATATTGGTTACAGGAACTGAAACTCCCTGAGTTAAAACCAGACTTAAACCTCTGGCTATGGTCATAACTCCTAAGGTAATAATAAAGGGATGGATATTAAATTTCGCACTCATAAATCCATTGAAAAATCCTAATACTCCACCAACACCCACCAGGGTAATTAAGATTGCAAGCCACATTCCAAAACCAGCCTGCATTAATAAAGTTACTGTTACTGCAGATAAACCAACTACAGAACCAACCGAGAGGTCAATCCCGGCCAGCAGAATTACCATCGTCATACCAACTGCAATTATTCCGTTAATCGTAACCTGTCTTACCAGATTAGTCAGATTTCTTGAACTTAAAAATGAAGGTGATAAAAAACTCAAAATTATAATTAAGAATATTAATGCTATAAAAGTACCATTGTTTTTAATAAACTTCTTCAAATTTATTCAACTCCTTTATTACCAGTAGCATATTTCATTATTGTTTCCTGATCTGCTTCGGAACGCTTCAATTCAGCAGTTTTTTTGCCCTCTGACATTACAACTATCCGATCACTCATCCCCATAATTTCTGGCAGTTCAGAGGAAATCATAATCACTGTCACTCCCTGCTCTACCAGCTGATTCATCAGTCTGTAAACTTCTGTTTTGGCACCAACATCAATCCCTCGGGTTGGCTCATCTAAAATCAATACATCAGAATCAGTAATCAGCCACTTACCAATTACAACTTTCTGCTGGTTTCCACCGCTCAATTTTTCTACAAAAACATCCAGCGAAGGAGTTTTAATATTTAGTTCATCTACATACTTTTCAGCAACTTTTTTCTCAGCATGATTATCAACTGCCAGTTTTGAACTAAACTTTTTAATTGATGGCAGGGTCATATTCATTACCAAATTCTTGTCCAGCAGCAGACCCAATTCTTTTCTATCTTCAGTAACTAAAGCAATCCCGTTATTAATTGCATCAGCAGGAGCTTTTATCGTTAATTTTTCTCCATTAAGATAAATCTCACCTTCACGTTTTTTGCCGTAAACTCCAAAGATAGCATTAACCAGCTCAGTTCTTCCCGCCCCCATCAGACCGGAAATCCCGAGAATCTCTCCTTTATAGGCTGAAAATGAGACATCATCTACTAATTTTTTGTCAGGATTAAAGGGATCTGGAACCGATATGTTCTTTACTTCTAGTGTTTTATCTCCCCTCTTAAAATCGTGACTTGGGAAAAGATCATTAATATCTCTTCCAACCATCCGAGTAATTATCTCATCTAATGTAACTTGAGCAATATTAATTTTATCGCCAATTGTAGAACCATCTCGTAAAACAACTACCGAATCTGCTATTTCTTCGATTTCTTCCATCTTATGAGAAATATAAATAATTGAAACTCCACTTGCTCTTAATTCATTAATTACTGTAAAAAGCTCATTAACTTCCGAGTCAGTAAGAGCAGAAGTTGGTTCATCAAAAACTAAAATTCTGGTATCTAAAGAAAGTGCTTTTGCAATCTCAACCATCTGCTGTTTACCAACTGTTAGGTCGCCAAGTTCAATTCTTGGATCTATATTCATGTTTAGACGCGCTAAAACTTTTTCAGCATTGTGATACAGTTCTTCCCATTTAATTCCACCGATTTTATTCAAAGGTTGTCGATCTAAAAAGATATTTTCAGCAACAGATAGGTCAGGCAGCAAATTTAATTCCTGATGGATGATTCCGATTCCGGCTTCTTCAGCCTCTCTTGTATTGTCAAAGCGAACCAGCCGGTCATCCAGATAAATGTCTCCTTCATAGGTTGGATAGGGCCAGACACCACTTAATACTTTCATTAAAGTTGATTTGCCAGCACCGTTTTCTCCTACCAGAGCTAAAATCTCTCCCTTTTCAAGAGTAAAATTCACATTATCCAGAGCTCTTACACCAGGAAAATCTTTAATAATATTTTTCATTTCCAGAATTTCTTCAGCCATTTATTTTACCTCCAGAATTGATTATTTACAAAGCAATCCCATCCACAATGGATGGGACTGCTATATTATCTGTTCTTATAGTCTTATATTTACTCTTCTTTGAAAATTTCTGTTGCCTCATGATATCCATCTGCAACTACAGTATCCATAATATTGTCTTTATTAACAACTACAATTTCTGTGATTACAGTTGGCACTTCAATCTGTCCATTATCAACATAACGGTCAATTTTTACAATTTCGTCGATTGGCTTATCTGGATTCTTTGCTAATGTAACTGCAACTTCTGCAGCTTTGTATGCTAAAGGTTTGATCTTTTTAAAGATTTCAACAGTCTGCTTACCCTGAGCAATATATCTGATATTTAATAAATCAGCATCAGAACCAGCAACAAATACCTTATCTGTGTCTGCCATACCCTGTGCTTCTAGAGCTCTTACAGCACCGGAAGCAAGACCACTATTATTTGCTACAACAGCGTCAATGTTATTGTCGTACTTTGTTAGAGCATTTTCAGTTGTAGCCATTGCCAGATTAGGAGACCAACCTTCGTGGCTCTGGTCAACTACTAAGTTAAGACCTTCATATTTTGCAACTGTATCTAAAACACCCTGAGAAAACGCATTAGCATTGGAGTCACCAGGCTGACCTCTTAATAATACTACATTACCCTTAACTTCACCACGGTTTTCTTTAAACCACTTAACCATTGCTTGACCCTGTAATTCACCAACAGCCCAGCTGTTCTGAGTTAAGAAGACATCAACTTTACTGTTCATAATTAAAGAGTCATAGTTTACTACTGCAACCCCGGAGTCATGTGCCATTTTAACCATGTTGCTGGCTGTACCTGTATTAACAGGCTGTAATACTATAACATCAGCACCCTGTGTTAACATATTTTCAAACTTAGAAAGCTGTATGTTCTCATCGTTATTTGCTGAATCAAAAATAACCTCATCAGCACCTAATTCTTCTGCTTTTTCTATAAAAGCATCTCTATCTTTAATATATCTTTCTTCCTGCATTGTCTTCAGCAGAAAACCAACTTTGATTAGACCGTCATCTTCTTTTTGATTACCGCCAAGAAGATTATCCAGCCAACCGCCACCGTCCTGAGCAAAAGCCGCCATTGAGATCGAGGAAACGAGTAAAACAACTACCAACAAAATACTTAATTTTTTCATTATTTACCCCCTAATAGTTTTCTCAATGTGAACCATTATTAACTTATAATCACTTATAATCCTCAAAGAGTTATTTGATTTATCTAAATTGTATATAATTATCTGAGGATTAACCATAGAATATTTTTTTAAACCCTTGAATATTTTTTGTGTTAATGAATTATATCTTTTTTATAAGTTTTTCAAAGCTATTATTTTTTTCCTTTGTCGTTCACTCCGCCTCCTGCTTCCTTCAATGTCAAAAATTAACTTCAGTAATCAAAAAACGGCTAAACCTTCTGGATTTGAAGGTTTAGCCGTTTAGTTGATTTCTATTTTACTGGAAATTTCAATCATTCTACAAAAGATTTATATTATCCCGGTAAGTTGTGGGAGAAGCTCCAACCATTTTTTTAAACCAGGAGCTAAAATAATAGGCATCATTAAAGCCAAGCTGATCAGCAATCTGATAAATTTTATCATCAGTAGTCTTTAATAGCTCTTTTGCCTTATTTAATCTGATCATATTAAGATAGTCACTAAAGCTCTCTCCACTTTCTTCGTGAAAAAGGTTACTTAAATGACCGGCACTTAAATTGAATTTGCGGGCCAGCTCACTTAAAGTAATTCCATCCTGATAATTTTCAGCAATATAGGCCTTCATTTCACTGATAATTTCAGCATTTTTTTCACCTGGTTTAAAAGAAATTAAATTATGCAGCCTCAACAGAAATTCCTTGAGTATAATCTCAATTTCTTTTATTTGCTCATAGTTTAAATTTTCTATACGCTCTTTATCAATTATTTCCATTAAATCTTCTGCTTGATAGTCTAAATCCTTAATAATCTTAAAACTTTCTAAAATTAGATTGTTCAGAACAACAAATAATTTTTCTTTATTGAGATCTGCCGCTTTTAATTCTTCAATAATTTTATTTACTGTTTCTAAAACATCTTCTTTACTGCCTCTTTTTAAGACTGCCTCCAAATCAATTCGGTCCATTATCAGAGACTGATGCTGAAAAAACTGATCATCAATCAACCAGTTATAAATTGTATCAAGTTTATTTTCATTAATATAACTGGAAATCTCGCCTCTTAAAACAGCAAGCCGCTGTTCATTATCTTTTTCTTTAATCAGCTCTTCTTTCGCCTTGTTGACAACTTCTAAGAGTTTTTTTGAACGAAAGGGCTTTAATAAGTAATCATTAACCCCAAAACGGATCGATTTTTGGGCATATTCAAACTCAGCATAGCCTGAAATCACAATCACTTTTAAATGACTGCCACTTCTCTTTGCTTCTTCGATCAAATTCATTCCACTCAATTTGGGCATCTGGATATCAGTGACCAGAATGTCTATCCCCTTTTCCATAATGATCTTTAAAGCCTCTTCTCCGTTGGCTGCAGCAAAAATCTGATAGCCTTCAGCTTTCCAGTCTGTATTATTAATCAATTTTTTTCTAATCGGTTTTTCATCATCAACCAGCAGTAATTTAAAGTCCAAATTACTTTCCTCCTCTCTGATCAATCCTAATAATCACAGTAGTTTTCTCACCTTGATCACTTTCAACCCTCAGGCCAGAACTGCCTCCGTACATTAATTTTAAGCGCTGATCCACATTGCGCAGGCCAAAATATTTCTGCTGATCATCAGTTTCCAGTCTGCCAGTTAAAATTTTATTTATCTCATCTACCTTTGCAGCGGGAATACCAACTCCATTATCTACAATTTTAAAATATATATTCTTATTTTCCCGGTAGCCTTTTACAATAACCAGTCCTTTCTTCTCAGACGGTAGCAAACCGTGGTAAATAGCATTTTCAACAATCGGCTGCAGGATTAATTTTGGAATATGCTTATCCATTATTTCGTGATCTTCAACATCAATGATATATTCATATTCTTCTCCATGCCGAAACTGCTGAATAAAAAGATAATTTTTTACATGTTTAATTTCATTTCTAATTAAGACCATTTCTTTACCGTGGCTTAAACTGAGGCGGAAAAACTTACCAAGAGCCTCAACCATATGAGTTGCCCTGTCAAAATCTTTGTTTTCTAAAAGTCCAATTATTAGATCCAGAGTATTATAAATAAAGTGAGGTTTGATCTGATTATCAAGACTCTCCATTTCCAGTTTTCTAAGCAGCTTTTGCTCTCTAACATTTTGTTCCATTAATTTATTAATCCGCCTGATCATCTTATTAAAACTCTGACCCAGCTCAGCTATTTCATCATTACCACTCGTATCAATTTTAACTGACAGGTCATTTTCGGAAGCCCGATGAGTTAACTCCTGCAGCTTCTGGATTGGCCTCGAAAGTGAGGATGATAAATAAATGGTCAACAAAATAATAATTAAGAGTACCACTAAAGTCATATATAATGTAATGTCAGTTATATAATTCAACTCTGCTTCTACCTCATCTGCCGAGGCCATACTAATTATATACCAGCCAGTTGCATAGGAAAAAGTAGAAGTCAAAATATACTGTTCTCCATTTAGATTAAGCTTGCGGTCCGGAAAACCGGCATTATACAAGAGACTCCTCTGCCCTATCAGTTCCTGGTTAGGGTGATAGATGATATCGCCATTCTGATCCGCAATTAAAAAGTAACTTTTTTCTCCCAGATTAAAATCGGTTAAATTTGCCAGTACATCCAGATCAATATCTGCAGAAATTAAAACATTTTCCTCGGCAATTTCGGGATAATATGAACTGACAATAGTAATTACTTCCTGCTGCAAATAATTTGTATAGGGAGAAGTAAAAGATATCTCTCCACTTGAATCAGAATACATCCTGTCTCTAAAATTTTCCAAATCAATATTATAAATCCCATAACTGCTGATTCTGCGTCCATCCTGAAAGGTTATTGCAATATCTTCCAGTCCGGGCTTCATCTGTTTTAAATTATTAAAATCCTCCCAGATTCTAAAAGCATACTTCCTGTTATTTCTAAAATCATTGGCCTGGGTTAGTTTTATAAATTGATTAATATAAAAATCCTGTTCTCTGCTTAAAAAAGTTTCAATCTCACTAATATAGTCTTCCAGATCTCTTTCCATTCTATTTACCATTTCCTGTGAGTAAGCACTAATTCGATCATTAATTGCCCCCCGATAAATATTAAAAGAAAGCAGCCCGGATAATAAAATTGGCAGCAGACCAATTATCAGAAAAGAAATAATTAGTTTTGTTCTGATCGTATGAATCTCTATTTTTTTGAATAATTTTTTGAAAAGATTATTAAACATTAAATTTCCACCTTATTTAACCCTCCAGGGTCGATGAGTTTGCAAAAGCCGCTCTAAATTATCATCATCAGCAACTTCTACGCCAGTTTCAATATATTCTCTCGGTTCAACTCCATATTTTATATAGTTATATAATGTAGAAAGACCTTTAGAACCCATTGTGGCCATATCCTGACCAACTAAATACTGCAGCAGTCCTCTTTCCTGTAGTAAGAGAGCATCATAAAAGATATCTATACCTACAGCAACTCCTCCGTTTGCGGCCCACTTCTGAAAATTAGGCAGAGCCTCTGCCGGTACATAAAAAGGCCAGCCGCCGACAAAAAATATAATATCAATGTCAGGATTTTGCTGTAAATACTGTTCCAGCAGTTCCACCGAAAGGTTAACACTGTCCTGATTTTCAACTATATCCTGCACTCTAATATTTGTGGCTTCAACAGTGTCCAGAAAGCCTTCAATCCGACTGTCGAGATTAAGAGCACCCCGGACACCTGTCATAATCATAGTATCCAGATTTTTCTCCTGCTGCCTGTAATCAATGTTTTTGTTTTCTAAAACTTTAAGTAAACCTTCTGCAGTAACTCTGCCCGCCTCATAATTATCAATCCCAATATGAAAAAGGCGCTTACTATCAGGAGCATCTGCATCAAATGTTGCTACTGCAATTCCTGCCTCTATAGCTCTGTTAATTACATCTATATATTCAGGTGTATTATTGACACTTACCACCATTCCATCCACTTTTCTGACAATCAAGCTCTCAATTATTTTTATCTGTGCTTCCTCATTGTAGACAAAAGGAGCAACCCACTCAATATTAATTCCAAGGTCAATGGCTTTTTCCTGGGCATGTTCAAAAGCATCTAAAAAAATTGGATTGTCAAGTGACCGCGGAACATAAGCAATAGTAATTTCTTCATCATCTTCATTTGCCTGAATATTTTCTGCTCCAGCTGCAGAAGTCAAAAGCGCCGGAAGAATTATAATTACAACTAATACAAATAAAAGCCTGTTTTTTTGAGCAAACAAATTTTTCACCTCGCTTATTTCTTAGCTATCAAAAAATTTCAAAAATTTAATAGCACATAAAAAAAGACCCGATAAAGGCCTTTTATCTTTAACGCGTTCTATGCCATCAGATTAATATTTTGGCCTCTGCCCGGTCCGGCAGCTCTAGCCTGCTGCACAGCCTGGGAGGTTTCCTGCATACCTTCAACAAGTTTAGAGACCTGATCAGCACTCTGACCCATTGCCTGCCTCATCCCGGAAATGCTCAAAGCCTGCTGAACACTTGCTATCTGATTTTGCATTGCAGCATTTATACTGCTCATTATATCAACTCCCTTGAGAATTAACCTTAATTAAACTAGTCAGTATTTTAATAATAGCAGATTCCAGGCCTTTTTTCCACTATTTTGAGTAATTAATTAAATAAAGCAGGTAATTTGAGTACTTTTGTACAATTATTATTAGTGAGGAATAAATATTGAAAGGAGAATTTTTATGAGTGCAAAAAAAGAATACTACAGAATTAAAGCAGAAAATTTAATTAGAAATTTTGAGAAAAGAAATATTGAAGGTTTTTATGTAAAAGATTCAAAAGCAGCCAGAGCAAAAGTGCTTGAACTAATCAAAGAAAGGTCATCAGTCTCCTGGGGAGGCTCGACGACTCTTGCTGAAATTGGAGTTTTTGATAAGTTAAAAGCTGGAGATTATAAGTTGCTAGATCGGTCAACTGCCAGCAACTCAGCCGAAAAAGATAAGATTTATCATCAAGCTTTAAGTGCTGACTACTACTTAATGAGTTCAAATGCAATTACTCAAGCCGGAGAGCTGGTAAATGTTGATGGTAACGGCAACCGACTGGCAGCATTAATTTATGGTCCCAAAAATGTGATTATCGTAGCTGGAATGAACAAAGTTACAGTTGATCAGGAAAGTGCAATTAAAAGAGTCCGCAACCAGGCAGCCCCTGCCAATTCTGTTCGACTGAATCAAAAAACTCCCTGTGCTAAAACCGGTTACTGCAGCAGCTGTCAGATAGATGACACTATCTGCTGTCAGACTGTTATTACCCGACGTTCCCGCCAGGATGGTAGAATTAAAGTTATTCTGGTTGGCGAAGAGCTGGGATTTTAGAATGTTAATCTATTTACAGTAATAGATGAGTAATTGTGTTAAGTTTAGTATAGTTATGGGAGGTGTTCTTAATGAATCAAACAATAGATAAACTTTATAATAGTCCAGATGATAAAAATATAGAAGATAATTTTCAATTTATCTTATTTGGTGGTACAGGCGATCTGGCACATAATAAAATCATTCCTGCTTTTTATAATTTAGCAGCCAAAGATATACTGCCGGATCATTACACAATAATAGCTACCGGCCGCCGTTATGACAACAAAAATGAATATCTTAACAATTTATATGCTTCACTTGAAAATAAAAAAGAAAAAATAGATAACCGGATCTGGCAGTCACTTACAGATCATATTGAATATTTTCAGCTCTCTTTTAAAGAACCAAATGACTTTGAAAGGCTCCGCCAGAGACTTTTAGAGAAATCTAAAAACGAAAAAATCTCTAATCGTATTTTCTATCTGGCGACTGCACCAAAGTTTTTTGCTGAAATTGCAGAAAATTTAAAGGAATACAATCTTTTAAATGCTGGTTTTGAGCACAGTGACTCCAGACTGGTAATTGAAAAACCCTTTGGTCATGATTTTGAGTCAGCTCAAAAATTAAATAATACCCTCAGCAATATTTTTTCTGAAAAAAACATCTTTAGAATTGACCACTATCTGGGTAAAGAAATGATTCAAAATATCATGGTTATCAGATTAAGCAATCCAATTTTTAGAGCACTCTGGAATAAGGAACACATCGACAATATTCAGATTTATTTAAATGAATCAGAAGGTGTTAAAGATCGCGGTAAATACTATGATGATACCGGAGTAATCAAAGATATGTTTCAAAATCATATCCTCCAGGTTTTATCATTAATAGCAATGGAAGAACCGAAAAATCTTAGTGCTGAAGAAATCTCTGCGAAAAAGGTTGAAGTTTTCAAAGAACTTGCTGACAATGATTTAAGTGATATAGATAAACACATTGTCCGAGGACAGTATGATTCAAATACTTTAAATGGCGAAAAGATCAAAGCCTATCGCGAAGAAGATCAAATTGATCCCAACTCTCAGACAGCTACCTTTATGGCACTTAAATTATTTTTAAATAATGAGCGCTGGCGTGATGTCCCAATTTACCTTAAATCTGGCAAAAGATTAAATAAAAAAGAAGCTGCAATTGCAGTCGAATTTAAAGATGATTTTCATTCTTCCTATCTTAAGAACCAGAACCTGGCCAGTAATCTGCTGCTGATTAAAATTCAGCCTGAGGAAGGTGTTTCTTTAAGGTTTAACACCCGCAAACCGGCCAGTAATAATAAGATCATTCCGGTTGAAATGGAATTCTGTCAGAGCTGTCAGCAGTTTTTCAACTCACCTGAAAATTATGAGGGCTTAATCTATGATATGATAGCTGGTGACAAAACACTATTTACCAGCTGGAAAGAGGTATCTTACTCCTGGAAGTTTATCGATAAAATCCAGCAGAAATGTGTAGATGAGAATATTGAATTGCATCAATATCCAGCTTTAAGTGAAGGGCCTGAAGCAGCTGATAGACTCCTGGAAGCAGATGGTCGGAGCTGGCTGGATAACGAATAAGATTAAAAAATAATTAAGACATTTTTCAATCAACTTAATTCCACTAATCTAAGGGGGATTTTTTATGTATGATATCTCAATGACAATCAGAAAAAATATGTTAGTATATAAAGGTAAAGATGAGATCAGGCCCCGGTTGAGTACTGTTAGGGATTTCTCTCAGGGAGATGCCCACGAATCCGAGCTGCAGATGAATGTCCACACTGGAACTCATGTGGACGCTCCTCTGCACATGCTGGAAGACGGTGAAAATGCCAATCTCTTTTTTGCTGAGAATCCATTTTACAGAGCTCAGCTGATAGATCTGACTGAGCTGGAGGAAAAAATCACTGCTGAAGATTTAAAAGAATATAATATTGAAGAAAATTCATTTTTAATTTTAAAAACCAAAAACTCTCAGCCCGGATTTCTGGAAAAAACTCCAGAGAAATTTATATACTTAGCCGAAAGCGGAGCCGACTACCTGATTGACAAAAAAATCAAAGGAGTCGGAATTGATACCAACGGCATAGAAAGGGCTCAATCCGAGCATCCAACTCACAAAAAACTGCTGCGAGAAAAAATTATGATTTTAGAGGGACTGCGTTTGAATGAAGTCCCGGCAGGTGAATATATCCTGCTGCTTTCTCTCTTAAAAATTGCAGAAAGTGATGGACTGCCTGGTAGAGCTTATTTGTTTGAGCAGGGAGAAATCGAAACCATGCTTAAGTTATTCAAATAGATTATTAAAGTTAGGATTTTAAGGAGGTAGTTATAAATGAAAAAATATGAGATTGGACTGATCGGGCTTTCAGTAATGGGGCAGAATCTTGCTCTTAATATTGCCCGCAATCACTCGATTGCAGTTTATAATCGTACAGAAAGCAAAACCAGAGCTTTTATGAAAGATAAAGTGAAAAATCAGGATCTTAAAGCAGCTTATGAGCTGGAGGATTTTGTTGCTTCATTAGAAAAGCCGCGCAAAATTATGCTGATGATCAAAGCCGGAAAACCTGTAGACTTAGTTATTGACAGCCTGCTCCCCTATTTAGAAGCAGGTGATATAATTATTGATGGTGGGAATTCTCATTTTGATGATACAAACAGAAGATTAAATAATCTCAAAGAAAAAGATATCCGCTATCTTGGTGTAGGTATTAGTGGTGGTGAATATGGTGCTCTTCACGGACCATCGATTATGCCCGGAGGTAATGAAAAAGCTTACGCCGAAGTTTCAGAAATCATGGAAGATGCAGCTGCCCAGACTGAAAAAGGTGCCTGTGTCAGCTATTTAGGACCAAATTCGGCCGGCCATTATGTCAAAATGGTTCACAATGGTATCGAATATGGTATCATGGAGGTTCTGGCTGAAATTTATGATTATATGCGTAAAGTCCTGCAGCTTAAGCCAGAAGAAATGGGAGATATTTTTGCTGAATGGAATCAGGAATTTGATTCCTATCTGGTAGAAATCACTGCTAAAATCATGAAAAAAGATGACCCTAAAACAGGCAGAAAGCTAATTGATTTAATTCTGGATAAAGCCAAACACAAAGGCACTGGTAAATGGAGTGTTCAGAGTGCTTTAGATCTCGGTACTGCAGTCCCAACAATTAATGCCGGGGTTAATGCTCGTTTAATGTCCGCAATCAAAAGCGAAAGAGTCGAAAATGCAGCTCAGTTTGCAGATGACACCAGAGCTGTAGTCAGTAAAGACGAAATGCTGCCGGCGCTTAAATCAGCTCTCTATTTTGCTTCAGTAATTGCTTATGCAGAAGGCTTTAAACTCTTAAAAACAGCTTCAGAAGAATATAATTATCAGCTGAATTATAAAGAGATTGCCCGCATCTGGGAAGATGGCTGTATAATTCGCTCCGGACTCTTAGAGCCAATTCAGGCAGCATTTGCTGATGATATGCAGTTAAAAACTTTAATCACAGCTCACCAGTTTAAAACTCAACTTAATGCAGCTGCGGAAGAAATTGAAAAACTAATAACAACTGCAGCCCAATCAGGTTTACCCTTAACAGCAGTTCATTCTGCGCTGGATTATTTTAACAGCTTAAAATCGGAAGAACTTCCTGCCAATCTAATCCAGGCCCAGCGCGACTTTTTTGGTGCTCATACCTACCAGCGCCGGGATGAAGAAGGGATTTTCCACACCGAGTGGGAATAATAAATTTTGAACCAAATAAATTTTGAACCAGGTCCAAAACGATTGTTTTGGACCTGGTTCAGATGAATAATTTCACAAATATATAATAAAAAAGTGCAGATCTTTAATTTTTTAAGCCCTGCACTTTTTTTAGTTAAATTCTACCATTCCCTGAATCACTTAAGTCAATCAATCCTTCTGGATAAGGTTTGAAGATGGTCTGAGGCATTAAATACTCTACTTTAAACCTGATAATCCAGGACCTAAGAAGTGCCAGCGGTAAGGAAAATGGAACTTTATCATTCCTAAAATCTTTCAGAGTCTCTAAAAAATATTCCCGTTCATCTCTACTGATATCAGAAGAAACATAACCAAAAATATGCTGCAGCATATTTACTCGTTTACCTGTGTCAGGCAGCACATTCAAAGTTTCCAGCATCTGCTCCCTATATTTATGCATCGTCTCTTCGGTCTTTCCTTTTTCATGGGCAGCAACTATTCTCCCCAGCTTATTTAATCCATTCTGATTATAAGACATTATTAAATATTTATTATTACTGTGAAAATCAATTAAATCTTTAATCTTCCCACCCTCAATCACATGCCGTAGATCGGCCAGCAAAAATATCTTAATCAAAAAATTTTCTCTCAGCTTGAAGTTTTTAAGTCGACCTTCATTCTCAATAACTAGAGAAGGAAAATTCTGGGCCAGATTGTCTGTAAAATAGCCGGCTCTTTTCTCTCCCAGCGCAGGCACTTTACCTGCCTTGGGATAAACTTTTGAATCATTTGTCCCACAGGATGGTGAGCGGTTTTTGGCAATAAACCCCTCAATTTCTTCCTCATTTAAATCAGAAACAAGCTTTTCAAGATAGCTGTCCATCTTTTCTGTATGGTCTTCTCCTGTCATAGAATCTACAAGCCGATATTCAGAGTCTTTTTTAATTAAGCGCACAGAGTTGCGGGGAACTCCAAGTCCAATCTCAACTTCAGGACAGATTTTAATATAATTAACATGTTTTTCTAAAGCACGAACAAATTTATCAGGAATACTATCACCATTATAGCGGCATTTACAGTATTCCAGGCATTTACTTAAAATAAGATTGGGTTTTTTAAATTCTCTCAAAATAAATCACTCCTGTTTCTATCTTTATTTTTTAGGAAACCAGGGAAAAAATATATTTGTTTTTTCCGCATATTCTTGATATTCCTCATCATCAGCATAGCGTTTTTCTAAAAGTGGTACTCCCGAAACAAAACGCAGCAGATAGGTCATAATTATTGGACTGAAGATGAATATCCAGCCTCCACTTACTGCCAGGGCAATAATATAATAACCCCACCAGACCGCAGCATCACCAAAATAATTGGGATGGCGGGTATACTTCCAAACCCCTTCTTTCATTACATGTCCATCTTTTTCTGAAGCAGGTTTGGATTTAAAATCTTTTAGCTGTTTATCACCAGCTGCCTCAAAAGCAAAACCTATTCCCCAGACAAATAGACCAATAAAATCAATTATTTTCAAACTGTGATAAGGAGCAGAAATAATCTTAATTATAGGAGTAGAAATTATAAATAATAGGACTCCCTGAAGCATAAAAACTCTTAAAAATGATTTTAGATAAAAATTATCCCATTCTTCTCTCCATTTTGCATAACGAAAATCTTCACCCTTACCAAGATTACGTTTGAAAATATGGTAACTTAATCTCAAACCCCAGATTGTTACCAAAAAAGTAATGATAAAAGATCTAAGATTATAATTATTTGTTAAATAAAGGGCCATATTTGCGGTATAGACATAACCCAGGCCCCAGCCAATATCAACAATGGAGTTATCTTTTTTTAAAACAGCAATCACAAAGAATATTGAAAAATAAAGCAGGATTAAAAGAAATAACTGGAAATAAATTGAGTTCAACATTTTAACATCCCCTCATTTCTGATCTGTAAATAGTGATCAGATTATTTTTCCAACAAAGCTACAGCGGTACTTCCTCTCCCGGCATTCATCGCCACAATCGGAGAAATTGGTTCCAAAAATTCTACCTCTATATCCAATAATTCTCTAAAACTTTCCAGATACCTTTTTGCCCGCTCAAGATCATCTCCATGGACAACTGCAAAGCGTTTGATTCCGTTTTCGCTTTGATGATCTTCTAAAATAGATTTTATCTTTTTAAAATTACCCTTTTTACTGAAAGCGGTGGCAAAAGCTATCCCATTACCTTCGCGATCAATTGAAATAATCGGTTTTAAGTTAAGAAATCCGGCCAGTTTCCCTTTCAGCGGACTGACCCGACCGCCACGAACCATATATTTAAAATCACTTACACTGACATAAATGTAGAGCTTTTCTCTAATTGATTTTAGATAGCTTACAGCCTCCTCAAAACTTTTCCCTGCTTCTATCTTTTCAACTGCTTCCATAACTAAGAGGCCTTCAGCGCCAGAGTTTGTTTTGGAGTCAATAACTTCAATTTTGAGCTCCTCATTTTCTTTTTTAACATTTTCTGCTGCTTTAGTTAGATTATCATAGGTTCCGCTCATTTTTGCCGAGACGGTAATTGCAATAATCGAATCATAATGTTCTGCCAGATAATTAAGCTGATCTTCAATTTTTTTTACAGCCGGCTGCGCAGAAGATGGATACTCCTCCGCTTCATCAATAATGTCAAAAAAGTTTTTGCTGTCTATTGTTACTTTATCTAAATAGTTGGTGCCAGCAAGCAGTATATTTAAGGGCAGCAGATGAACCTGATGCTGATCACGATATTCTTCCGGAAAATCTGCAATTGAATCTGTCAGCACTGCAATCTCAGTTTTTCTATTATATTTAACTGCCTGCTGCAGAAGCATGTCATCAGCCTTCTGGTCTAAAATTGTAGCAAATTTATTTAATTTAATAAAAAATTCAGGTGGATTACTGGTATGAATATGAACCCTCAGCTTGCTTCTGTCACCGGCCACAATCAAAGAATCGCCGAGATCAGAGAGCTTTTCTCTCAGTGCAGGAATTTCTATTTCCAGGTTTTCAAGATAGGCTTCTGTACAGTAGCGGTATTTAATCTCCGTTTCTTTACCAATCTCTTCTTCCTGAGCAATCTCAATTTTTGCTGTAGAATTAATTTTTAAGTCTTTTAAATCACCAGTTTTGATAAACCCTACAATTCCTTCTAAAAAAAGTACAAAAGCCTGAGCTCCAGAATCAACCACATCCGCTTCTCTTAAAACTGCAAGCTGGTTTTTAGTATTTTCCAGAGAACTGGAAGCACTTATTAGAGATTCCTCCATCACTTCTGCAAAGTCACTGCTCCTATTTTTTAATTTTTTTAAGGAATCCGCCCAGTCTTTCATCACTGTCAGAATTGTCCCTTCAACAGGATTATTAATTCCCTGGTAGGTATAATTGACTGCATTATCTACTGCCTGGGCAAATTTGCTGACATTAACACTTTCAGCACGATCAATACTATTTTTTAAACCATTGATAAACTGGGCAAAAATAATCCCTGAATTACCAATAGCCCCTCTTAAAGCCGCATCCCCCATGGAATTTAAAGTTACCGTTAAAGAATCATCCTTTACTGCTTCACTTCCAACAATACTCAGAGTTCGTGACAGATTACTTCCGGTATCTCCATCTGCAACCGGAAATAAGTTGATTCTATTTAATTCCTTTTTATTGGCAATAACTTCTTTTGCTCCAGATAAAAAAGCATAATATAATCTTTTTCCATCAAGATAGGTTATTTTCATACCGATCTCCTCCTGCGTACTCAAATTAATAATCTTTACTGTTAAATTTATTATATCCTTAAATGCTAAAAATTGAAAGTTATTTGAAGACAAATTTTTAAAAAATTTAAAATTTGACTTGACATTAGATGAGTATCTAATTATAATATAGTTAGAAGTTAATCAAAAGGAGATGTTTTTGATGGGTTCGAAAAAATATCAGCTTGACAGATCAATAATTTATGAGTTTTTATTGAGTCTTTTTCGTCTGGAAAATGATGAAGGCATGAAACTTAAACAGCTTGACCTGGAGAAAGAAATTAAGTTGGAGAAGGAAATTGTTAACTGGGTCGAGGATAAACTTACAAAAATTCCAGAAACAAAAAGAAATTTAATCGCCAAATATTTCAATGAAGAAAGTTATTTTGGGCTCTGTCTTGTTTCCGAAATACCAGAGCTTGAACTGACAACTATTGAAGAATATTTAGCATATCTAAAAACAAAAGAACCAGCAGATTTTATCAGGAGATTTACTCAGTCAGGCTACGGCCCCGCTCCTTCAGAAAATATTGATCTAAAAAAAGTTGAGAAGCTTATTAACAGCGAAAAAGAGGCTGCAAAATTTGTAAATGATAAGATTAATTTAGCCTCTGATCAAAAATGGAATTTACTTCAGTTCTATTTTAATCCGGAAACAATGAAGGAAGAATTTATCGGTCTGCTTGAATGGTATTATGAAGAGCTGTTTAAGGAAGATCAGGACTGGATAAGTGATAAATCAGCGAAGATTAACGATACTTATCAGGAAAATTTAAACCGCTATGGAGAAAAATATTTAAAAAACATCCTAGAAAAATTAATAGATGAACCATTAAGCGCAGAAGAAAACTATATTGCTTTTTCTTATTTTTACGAAACTTCTCTTTTAAACAGCAGCACCAAAAATGGAGGCAATTTTTATTTGATCGGATTTCGATTCCCGGAGATCTTTGCCGCCGATGAGGAAGGGATTTTGGGAAGTCTGGAAATATTCAAAGCCCTGGCAGATGAAACAAGGTTAAACATCATTTCCCTTCTGGGAGAGAAAACTATGTACGGTAATGAGATAGCTGAAAAATTAAATCTAACTAATGCTACTATCTCTCACCATGTCAGCAAATTATTGATGAACAACATTATTCAGGCCCACAAAGAAGATAATAAATTATATTTTCAATTAAACAAAAAAAATTTCAAAAAAACAATTTTAAAGTCTATTGACAATCTAATCTAATTTTTTTAAAACAATGTTAGATGAATGTCTAAAGTATCTAAGTTAGAAGTTAGTCTTAATTAAAAAGGAGGGTCCAAAATGACTCTTAAGCAAAAAAATCTTAAACTCAGCCATTCCGGCCACTTTGTTCTTAATCTATGTATCTATTTCTTTATGAGTACTGTAATCTATTATCTTTTAAGCTCCAATATTAATCTAGCTAAACTATCTCTGATCTTAGCTTTATTTATTCTGAGCTTCATCTTTAGTGCCAGAAAATCTGAGATAATTATTCAGAAATTCAAACTAAAAAATACGCTTATATTTACTAAATCTACTCTGGCACTGATTACATTTACTGCAGCTCTGCTAATCTATAATAGTTTTACTTTGAATACAGCAGCTTTTTATCTGCTTGTTCTGAGTACTGCACCTGTCTATGGAGTTTTAAACAGAGCTTACTGTAGTTATTATCAAAAATCTAAAAGACGAAATAATCACCAGAAAATTAAAGAAATAATTCTTCAGCACAATTTAGAAAAATTATTAATTGTAATTCTGGCAGTTAGTATTGTTAATATAATTGAATTAAATACTATTCCCGTCATTCTTTCGATAACTGCAGTCTATTATCTGCTCTCAGCCTATATCAATACCTTTCAGGAAATATAGACTGAAAAATTATCAGGTAAAATTTAATTTAAAGAATAAAATTCCGGTCAGGCTTTTAGCTGACCGGAATTTTTGTTTATCTATAACTTTGTGAAAATAATCTCCTGTACCAGGTTCAAAACGGCTGTTTTGAACCTGGTTTAAATAATTATGCACTTTTTATTTCTGCAAGTTCCTCACTTATTCTTGATAAATTTTTGCCATAACGCAGATCATCTCTTAAATCAGTCAGAACCTTATCCAAAACCTTCAATTCCTGCATTAATTCCTTTTCTTCTGCAGTTGTATCGATAATATCTTTGATTCCACCATTATTAATGATAATTCTTTTATCGCCCATTAAAGCCAGAATTGGATCATGGGTGGCCATCAGCACAATTTTTTCCTCTCCCACCAGTAGCTCCAGCGCTTTTTCGCGGTCTATACCGGCATTTTCAATCTCATCAATCAAAATAATTGGAGAAGAACTTAAAATTGCAGTATCTGCAATCATCAGGGCCCGCGACTGCCCTCCACTTAAACTGGTAATCTGAGCCTCGCGGCCAAACTGTTCTCCAGCCAGTTGATTGGCCTCTCTAAAAATTCTTTCCACAACGTCTGCCTGATTATCAATTAAGCGGCTCTCTGCATGCAGATTCAAAAATTCGATTACCGACAGATCCATGACAAAATTCATATTCTGTGAGAGCTGAGCCACCAGTTTTTTACCGCCGGTAAAGCGCCACTTTTTATCAGGCACTTCATCATTGATTAGAATTTGCCTTTCGGTCGGAGTATCCCCCTGAGCAGTCCATTCTATATCTGCCAGCAGTCTACTTTTCCCGGAGCCGGTAGGACCAACAATCGAGATTATCTCTCCACTGTGAATATCCAGCTTCTCATAATTTTCTTTTTCGCCATCTTTGTTATTCCCGGCCAGAATGGAAAGTTTAGCGACAATCGAATCATTTTCACCCAGAAATTCCTGCATATTTCTGATGTGCGAAGATAGACTCTCGGCAAACTGGTCCAGATCAAATACCACATCTTCCATTTCTTCAATGGTTAATTCTGAAAAAATTTCCTTTAAAGTTTTTTCCTGATCATCAACAGCCAGCTTCTGATCTTCAAAAAAACTCTCTGTATAGGGGTATTCTTCTATAATTTCCTTGATGCTTGAATTCTTTAATTTATCTTTACTGATCATTATTCATCACCCAGTTCTATTTTTCTGACATTACCCAGCTGATGTTCTTCTCCAATTCTTGTTTCACCAAGACAGTAAGAACACATAGCAGAAGGCATAGAAAATCTTAGTTTTTTACCGGTTACAGTGTCGATATGGTCTTCTTGATCATAGAGCAGAGTTGAAAATTCAAAAGCTCCCTGACCGGTTAAACCATTAACATTCATTACCATTGCATCAGGATTAACTGTGCTCACCCGGGAGGCAAAAACTTCTCTTTCCGCCTGAGAAACAATATCTCCTTTAGTAATTACCACTATATCTGCAGTTTTCAGCATTGGACCAATTTTTTTCGGGGTGTTAATTCCACTTAAATTATCAATCACACAAATTGCCTTAATATCTTTGATATAGGGGGAACAGCGGTTGCATAAACCGGCACTTTCTGTAATCAAAAGATCTAAATCCCTTTCTCTACCCCACTGCACAACTTCTTCGATATTGCTGACAAAATAATGGTCAGGACAGAGGGAACCGGATAAACCCTTTTTGACCGGCACGCCTGCCTTACGGTAGAGTTCATCATCATCAGTATATAAACAGTCAAACTTAACCACACCAACTTTTAATCCCTGCTGCTGAATTGCTTCTATTGTTTTTAAAATTACAGCAGTTTTACCGGAGGAAGGTGGTCCTGAAAAAGTTACTAGATTCATACTGAAGCCACCTCCACAGCTTTGTTAAATTCTGCTTCCAGGTCTCTTAATAATTCACCTGGATTTTCTCCTCTTAAGAAATCCCAGCCCGGCCACATAAACTGAGCCTTTTCGGGCAGTCCATTATCTACTTCCGGCAGCACACTCGGGAATAATCCCTGTTCAGCCAGAATCTTACCCATTTTTTCTGAAGCCATTAAATCAATTAAAGGCTTCATTTTTTCATTTTTCTCTTTTTTAGTCAGCATAAAGATTGGTGAAACAATTGCTCCATCTTCAGGCCAGACAAATTCCATGTGGGGGAAGCGCTTGGCCATTCTGGTAAAGAAATAAGGCATGATTGTGATTGCCGGCTGATCATCAGCTTTGCGTCCACCCTCTTTAACCATCTGAGATGGGTGAAGTGCTTTTTTCATTGAGCGGCCGAGCTTTTGAACTCCTTCTCTGCCGTAGACTTTATAAATATTTAATAAAATTGCATTAAAGAGGTCAAAGTCGCTGACCGGAAGACTGACACTATTAGCAAATTCTTCGCTTAAAATTTCTTCCCAGCTTCTGGGGACCTCTCTCCCGTCCAGTTCTTCTTTGTTTACCAGGAAAACTGCCGGGACAATACTTAAAACTGAGTAATCTCCCTCAGGATCTAATAGATCAACTCCTGCTTCAGTGAAATCACTGTTTAATTCTTTGATTCCAGTAGCGTCTTTAAAAACATCTTGGCGGCGGAAGCGGTCCATTAAATCCTTATCAAAGAAAAGATCAAAACCGGCAGAAATAAAGATATCCGAAAGTTCAGTCGGGGATGTTATCTGATCAAAACCATCCTGCAGCCACTCCAGTCCCTGAGAAGCTGATTTAAGATCAAGTTCAACCTCATAATCAAGTTCGGAGCTTATTTTTTCTAACTCCTCAGTCATCGGAATCTTCACCGGACAGGGTAAGGAACCAGATACTTTAATTTTAGCTCCACCTGTTTTTTGAGTCGAATTTTTTTCTATTTCTGCTTCCATCAGCTCTACCAGCTTTTCCAGATCCAGATTTTTAAGTCCTGCAGCCTGCTTTAAAGTAATCTGTTTACCAAAACTCTTTCTTTTTGCTTCATCATCTAATTGATTAAAACCTTTATTAACCAGTACCGAAATAACTGCTGGATATTCCTCAGTTATCTCAAATAAATTTTTATTAACATCAATTTTTATTTCCATTTTAAAAAACACTCCTTTAAATTTATGGTACCAGGTCCAAATGGGTCCATTTGGACCTGGTTTAATTAAGCTCATTTGGACCAGGTTCATTTGTATAACTTTATTTGGACAATTATTCACTATTTAAAGTTTAGCATTTTACTCAACTTTGTTCTGTGACCTGTGTCACCCAGCTAAAACTTTTTTTAGCTTTCTTTATTTGTTATAATAATTGATAACAATAACATTTTAATTATATCAGTCTCAATATAATTTTTCTGCGTTTTATCTCACAAAAATCAAGGTTTTTTTATTATTTAGCAGAGAAATTTGATTAATGTTGAGCAAATTACTTGCTTTTATAAAAATTATTGCTTATTATAGAATATATAGAATAAATAAGAGGTGGTAATAGATGAGTGTTGTTAAAGAAATACCTTTTTTTAGTTTACTTACAGAAAAAGAACTGGATTTAATTGATGAAATTGCCAGTGAAACTGAATTTAAAAAAGGAGAATATATCTTTTTTGAGGGTGAAGAAGGAGATAAATTTTATATTATTAAAAATGGTCAGGTCAAACTAACAAAAATGATCAAAAATGGAGATGAACAGATTTTAAATATTTTTAGTGACCATGATATAATTGCAGAAATAGTTGCCTTTGATAAAGGTAATTATCCGGCTTCTGCTGTAACAATGACTGATACTGAAGCTATTGTCTTTGATCAGTCTGAATTAGAAAATCTAATTTTAAAACATCCTTCAATTGGAGTTAAACTGCTGAGAGAAATGAGCGGACGCCTGCGCCGGGCCCAGCAGAATGTAAGAGACCTGGCTTTAAAAGACAGCTCTGCCAGAGTTGCCGGCCTGCTAATATTTCTGGCTGAAAAATATGGCAAGAAGAAAAAGGATAAAATTGTTTTAGATATTTCTCTAACCCAGCAGGAATTAGCCAGTATGATTGGCAGCAGTCGAGAAACTGTATCCCGGGTTCTGGGACAGTTCGAAAGTGAGGATCTGATTAAAACCTCCCGCAAAAAAATTATTATCTATAAATTAGATAAAATTAAAGCTTACACTTAAAGGCAGCTTAATTAATTTTTTTGTTAGCTGTTTTACTTGCAAGAATCAAATAAATTTATATAATAGTCTCAACAACCTTTTATAAGCCTATAAGAATATAAGAAAGGGAGGTTGATATAATGAGAGATTTTCTAATATCAGCTGTAATGGTGGGGATAGTAATGATTCCACAATTAGCTGAATTGTATTTTTCTAAAAACAACTAAGAAATAAACTAATACAGAATTTAAAAAGGTCCTAAACAGTTTTGCTGTTCAGGACCTTTTTTAGTTATTCTATTTATTTTGATAAGCTTTTTTGGACTCTTCAATTACTGCAAGTGCTTCTTCAACACCGGCCCAGCCAATAATATTAACTTCTTTTTCTTCTAAATTTTTATAAACAGAAAAGAAATGCTCGTATTCTTTGAGCAGATGCTCTTCTAGATCATATAAGGTGTTAGTATTTCTAAAACGCGGATCATGTTCGGGAACTGTAAATATTTTTTCATCTCTTCCCTTTTCATCTTCCATAATAAACATTCCGATTACTCTGGCAGTTATAATACAGCCGGGAAAGGTCGGAAAAGTAGTTAAAACCATTGCATCAAGGGGATCACCATCATCAGCTAAAGTTTCTTCTAAATAGCCATAATCTGCTGGATAATAAACCGGTGAATACATTACCCGGTCCAGTCTAAACTTCCCCTTTTCCTTATCATATTCATACTTGTTGTTGCTGCCCTTTGGTATTTCAACAAAAACATCAATTACATTACCACTCATATTTATTCCCCCAATTATAAATTCAATATACTCTTTAATTAAATTTAGACAAAGATATTTTAAAGCTGTTCTAATTAATAAGTTCTGAAAGTCTTTCTGCCATCTGCGTGATTTGGTCAGCTGCATTATGTAGTTTTTCAGTCATTAATTTTTCGTTTTCAGTAAAAGATTCGACCTTCTGGTTCATTTTATCAATATTTTCTTTTGTGTTTTCGGTTGACTGATTTAGATTATCTATAAAAACAGTAATCTCTTTAACTGATGATCCTGTCTCATCAGCAAGTTTTCTAATCTCATCAGCAACTACATTAAACCCATTGGCATTGGCGTCAGCCCGGGCAGCTTCTATTGCTGCATTAAGGCCAAGCATTTTAGTCTGGTCAGAGACAGTTTTAATAAATTTAACTATCTCGTTTGTTTTCTCCAAATTGGCCTTGCTGTTTTCTGATGCCTGCTGTAATTTTTCTGCTGTCTGATCCAGTTCTGCTATATTTTGAGTATTGCTGCTGCTGATTTCTTTGATTGTTCCTCCAATATCTGCGGCCAGATTGCAGAGTTTATTTGCCTCTACTTCCATTCTGTTTAACATTTCTTCTCTGGAGTTTACAATTTTAAAAAGAATTAAAGAAGTCTCAGAATCAATTATTTTTGTTTTTTGATCAGCTGCTTCTTTAACCAGCTCAGAGAGTTTTTTATTACCAGTGACCTCCAGTATAACCTTTTCTCTATTTATATTTAAAAGATCATTAAAATCTTTATAGACTGAAATATTGTTTTCCTCTGCCTTTAAAATCCCGGGAGCATCTAGATTTGTATCACAGATCCCAATAACTTTTACATCTTCCATATCCAAAAAGGTTTCCAAAATTGAAGCTCCACCATCCCCGGCCCCAATGATTCCTATATTAAGCATAAATAATTCCTCCACTTTTTAAATTTGATTACTTTACTAATATTTATTTCTAGGTCAGAATAATTAATCCTGCTTTTTGAACAGAATCAAAGAGGAAAGGGCTTTAAACTCTGCTTAATTAATATATAACTTCATCTCAAAAAAATCAACACTTTTTGCCAAAAACTTTTTTTCACAATTAATTACGAAATTTCATTCTAAAATTATATGATAAGCTGAACCTAATTTAAGGCTATTTTCTCCTAAAGTTTATTTAAAAGATCTTCCATATATGCTATAATAGAGACACTATTTTTAATTTTTTACATTTTATAATTCTTGAGGAATATAAGGAGGAAAGTAGATGTTTTTTAAAAATTTGAGTATTGCTAAAAAAATATTCTTAGTAATTGGTCTAAGTTTTTTAGTTTTAGTATTAATAATGGGGTATTTTTTAAACTACCAATTTAATAAGCTAAGCCATGACAACACTGAAACCGTAAGTAGATATTTACTGAATTCAGAAAAAGAAAGAATTCAGCATGCAACAGAAACTGCTGCTGGTTTTATGGAAGAACTGGTGGCTGAACGCGAAAACAACTTAAGTTTAGAAGAATTAACTGCTCTAATTAGAAACTATAATCAGGACCTGGAATTTGGTGAGGTTGGTTACTTTTTTATTTATGACTCTGACGGAAATACAGTTTCATTACCACCAACACCTGAGATTGAGGGCAAAAATCGCTGGAACCTGCAGGACGCAAATGGAAAATATATTTTAAGATCTCTGGTTGAAGCCGCTAAAAGTGGGGGAGCTTTTGTGGATTATATTTACGCCAACCCTGACACAGGTGAAGAAGAAAATAAAATTAGTTATGTCGCTCCAATTGAGGGCACAAATTACCTCATCGGAGCTGGAACTTATGCCGGCATAATTAATAGTGAAGTAAATTCTGTGCAGAATGAATTAGATGGTTTTATTTCTAATATTTCAGGTTCACTATTGATTTTCGCAATAATTACAGCTCTGATTTTTGCTTTAGTAATATTCTTCATTTCCCGCTATATTGCTAAAAACATAAATAAAGTTTTAACTGGAATGGATAAAATGTCTGAAGGTGATCTAACCTACAGATTAGATATAAAAAGCAGAGATGAAATTGGAAAACTTGCTCAGGCCTATAATCAAACTGCTTCTGCTCAGAAAAAAATGGTGGAAGAAATTCAAATGGAAGTAAGTGAGCTCAGCGCTCAAAGTGAAGAGCTTGCAGCTTCAGGACAGGAAGTAGAGAGAGCTGCTGAACAGGTTGGAGGAGCTATTGAAAATGTCGCCTCTGGAGCTGAAGAACAATCAGCTCAGATCTCTGAAACAAGCAGGAATTTACATCAATTGATCAGTAAAATTCAAAATACCAGAGAAAAATCTAAAAAGATGGATCAATCTTCTGAGCAGGTAATAAAAAATGTTAAAACTGGTACCGAATCAATGCAGAGCTCAATTAAACAGGTTAATAAAGTTAAGGATAATTCAGCTGAAATTGGAGTTACTATCAATAATCTTGGGGATTTATCAGAAGAAATTGGAAATATTGTTCAACTGATTAATAATATTTCTCAACAGACAAATTTACTGGCTTTAAATGCAGCTATTGAGGCTGCCAGAGCTGGTGAAGCCGGACGCGGTTTTTCTGTTGTGGCTGATGAAATTAGACAGCTGGCTGAAGAGTCTGCCGAAGCAACAGATAATATTTCCAAGTTAATTGATAAGATTCAGGCTGGAGTTGATAATGCAGTTCAAAAGATGGATGGAACTGAAACTGCCGTCAACAGCAGTGTAGTAGTGATCGAAAATACCGGTGAAGTGTTTAAAAATATTGAAAAAGCTGTTGCTAATTTAAGCAGTTTAATTACTGAAATTGACACTGAAACCAGCGAAATGGCAGCTGTTAGTGATGATGTTAATAATATGATTAATAATGTAGCTGCAGTAAGTGATGAGGCTGCCAGCAATGCTGAAGAAGTTGCTGCTTCCAGTGAAGAACAGATCGCTTCTACTGAGGAAATTGTCTCCGCTGCCCACAGACTATCTGAAATGTCAGATAACCTGAAAAATATGATTGCTAACTTTAAAGTAGAGTAAAAGTTAGCTACTCTAATTTAATAATTAAAACAATTAACCCCCTGCCAGGAGCAAAATTCTCCAGTCAGGGGGTTCTTAATATTAAGTTCTGCTATTTTGATTTAAATTTTACTTTTTATTATTTTCCAGCCGGGCAAATAAAATATTGTTCTCCAGATGGATATGCTGAAAAAGATCAGATTCTAATTCTTCAAGCAGACTGTAGCATAGTTTAAATGAATTACAGGCGTCTTCGGGCAGCTGATAATCAGCTGTAACTTCTCTCAATTCTTTGACTATCTCACCTGCTGTATCATGTTCAGTTTCTAATTCCAGAATTCCATTCAGAGTTTCCTCATTTTCGCCACCATTTTCAGCCTGTGAATACTTTATAATTAGAGGGAAAATTTCCTCTTCTTCTTTAATTAAATGTTCTTCTAGCTCCATTCTTAAAGTATTAAATAAGCGGTGAACCTTTTTCAAAACTTGACCGTGATTTTCTCGATGGGCCCGCAGAATCTTTTTTGTCAGCTCTGAAAGCTGGGGCAGAGTCTGCTGTAAAAATCCGTGGTGCTTATCTATTATATATTCTATCAGCTGTGATTGGGATAAATTTTTCGGGTCTTCTATTTCTTGATAATTATCATTTTTGTTAGAATAATTCTCATTTATCTTTTTCAGTATTTCTGCTGCCCTAGAATCATCATTTAAATCTTCCTTAACAGCCAGCTTTAATTCTCGATCTCCGCCACAGCAAAAATCAATCTTATGTTTCTTTAATATTTCTGCAGCACCCGGAAATTCTGTTACAATATTTCCAACTGTATCATTTAATTTAAACATTTTTTCACCTCTTTTTAAAATTATCTACTTTTAATTTATCATTCTAAAAAATTAGTTAGCTGCAAGTTCCGCTTCTGGCGTAAAACTGCAGTAGCCAATCTGATCACTCTGAGCCTTTATTTCTTCCCACTTTTCTTCTGCAATCATATCTTTAGCTGTTGGATATAGAATATTATTTTCTTTAAAGATATGGTCCCTTAAAGTAACCACAACATACTCTGAATGCATCTTTAATTCTTCTTTAAACCGATCAAAGTTCATCTCAGCAGCATTTTCTGCCAGCTTCATTATTTCTTCCTTGTGGGGCCAGAGATCATCGTGCTCCATCCGCATAATTCTGGTTGGCCCTGTTACTCCGCCTTTATCCACCTCAGGGAAAAGAGTTTCTTCTTCTCTGGTGTGGTGTTTTTCTGTATCCAGCAATTTAGTTCCGATCTCTTTTAATTCCTCAAATAGAGGGTTATCTGCCTCAAATTTATTTAGCTTTTGAATTTCTGCATTTAATTCATCCAAACGATCTAATATTTTCAGAATTTCTTCATGTTCAGAAATTAAAGTACTTAAAGGATGGCCAACTGGAACATTAGCCTTCAATGCCTTTAATTCCTCTGCCATCGCTTCAATATGAGCAGTACAGAGGTGTCTTAATTCAGTTTCTTCTAAACCATCATTTATTAATTCCTGTTCAGCTTCAGATAATTCTTTAGCACTAATGCTGTTTATTAACTCCTGGGCCTCTTTTTTTACCTTTTCAGTTGCCTCACCACTATTTAGTCTTTCTAAAAGATTCTTAAGTTCTTCTTTTCTTGTTTCTGCAGTCATTGTACTGCCTCCTTATATTAATTATATTTAAACTTGAGTAATTTACTATGTTTTAATTATGACATTAATTTTAAGGCAGTACTATGACATATATCACATAAATCATTATATTTTAAAATTAATTTACTGCTGTCTGCTGAGTTTAGGCTTTAAGATTAAGTTTTAAAATTAATGACTGCAATAAAAAAAGACCTGCCTACATAATGCAGACAGATCTCTAATAGGCATATTTACATTTTTGTCCAGGTACCCGGTACCCTCCTGGTTTTACTCACCAGCCATGATTGCGGCAACATCTTCTTTAACATCACCGGTTGGCTTAATATCAAACTTATCAACCAATACATTAAGCACATTTTCGGAAACAAATGCTGGCAGTGTGGGTCCAAGACGGATTCCTTTGACTCCTAAGGATAGCAGTGCAAGTAATACTGCTACAGCTTTCTGCTCATACCAGGCAATATCATAAGAAATTGGGAGGTCATTAATATCATCCACTCCCATAGCTTCTTTCAGCTGTAAAGCAATATAAGCTAAGGAATAAGAGTCATTACACTGACCTGCATCTAATACTCTTGGGATGCCACCGATATCTCCCAGGTCAAGCTTGTTGTAGCGGTACTTAGCACAGCCAGCTGTTAGAATTACAGCATCTTCTGGTAATTCTTTAGCTACATCTGTAAAGTACTCTCTATCTTTAAAGCGGCCGTCACAACCACCCATTACTACAAAGCGGCCGATATCTCCATTTTCAACAGCTTCAATCACCTTGTCAGCAACGCTCATTACTGTATTACGAGCATAACCACCAGGGATTGTACCTTCTTCTAACTGAACTGGAGAATCACATGTTTTAGCCATTTCGATCAGCTCGGAGAAGTCTTTGCTTTCTCCTTCTTTACGGTCAGGAATATGAGTAACCTCAGGATATCCTGCCATACCTGTTGTAAAGATCCGATCCTTATATGAATCTTTAACAGGGGTAATACAGTTTGTTGTCATCAGGATTGGACCATTAAATGATTCAAATTCCTTATCCTGGTGCCACCATGAGTTACCATAGTTACCAACAAAGTGATCATACTTTTTGAAAGCCGGATAGGAGTTAGCAGGCAGCATTTCACTGTGAGTATAAACATCTACTCCAGTACCTTCTGTCTGCTCTAATAACTCTTCCATATCTTTTAAGTCGTGACCACTGATTAGAATACCGGGGTTATCGCGAACACCAATATTTACATCAGTTGGCTCTGGGTGACCATAAGTAGAAGTATTAGCTTCATCTAAGAGAGCCATTGTTTCTACAGCCATCTCACCGGTTTCCATAACTAAACCTACAAGATCATCAACACTCATGCTGTCATCTGTTGTAGCAGCAAGACATTTTTGAGTAAATCTATCAATTTCTTCTTTATGCTTACCTAAAACTCTTGCGTGGTCACCGTAAGCTGCAATACCTTTAAGACCGTATGTAGCAAGCTCACGTAATGATCTAACATCAACATCTTCAGTTTCTAGAACCCCAACATCAGTACCCTTATCATAATAATCGCTTACATCATCACTATACCAGGTAGCATGTTCAGGTAACTCACCACTAAATTCTTCACCGTGATTTTCTTTATATGCTTTTTCAAATTCAGCCTTAACTTCATCTCTTAAAGCAAAAGATTCTTCAATTAAATCTTCAAATCTTTCAGCATCAAAGTTAGCATTAGTAATTGTGGCAAAAAGACCTTCCATAATAAATGGTGCAGTCTTATCTGACAGGTCAACACCCTCAGCCTTAGCTTTTTCTGCATAAACAGAAATACCTTTGAGAACAAATACTAATAAATCCTGTAGATTAGCAACATCTGCATCCTTACCACAGACACCTCTTACAGTACAGCCTTCATTCTTTGCTGTTTCCTGACACTGATAACAAAACATGGACATAAATTATTCCTCCCTTGAAATAAATATATTCTGCAGTTTATGTAATTTATTTTCTGCAGTTGAAATTAAATTTGAATTACAAGTGCTTTACTCAAGTATTATTATATAACTTTGAATATATTCTTCTATGATATAAGTCACAGAAGAAAAATTTTCTTAACAAAAACACCTGCAGCAGGAATAACTTAAACTTACACTTACAATTATCTATCTAGCTTTACAATTGAATCAAATTGACTGAATTCGATACAATTAATCTCAGCAAATAATAATCTTTTAATGCAAAATCTATTTAAATTCCGGCTGCAGGTATTGTTGAAAATATTTTATTAGTTATCTAAATTGTTATTTTAATAATCTTCTAAGTGATACCACTCAGCATCTTCTAACCAGGTATTAGGACGATCTACCATTTCGGTAATATTATCCATGATTTTTTCGTGCTTCTTTTCTTCTTCTGCCAGACGCTTAAAGGTCTTTTTGACAAGCTCAGAATCTGATTCTTCCGCTTTTTCGGTATAGAATTCATAACTCTTTCTTTCTAAATCAATTGCCTTTTTATAAACATCTACCTGTTCTTCCGGCATTACATCATCACCAGTAGGCATATTATCAGCAATTTTATCAAAGGCTTCCTTGGCTTTAGGCAGAATTCCGGACTCTACTTCGTCAACCTCTTTGTTTTCTTTTAACTGGCGCACAATATTTTCATGCTTTTTTTCTTCCTCTGCCAGTTCTAAAAATACCTTTTTTAAATCCTCATGACTGGTATTGGCTGCACACTCTTCGTAAAACTCACGATTTTCAATTTCAAAGTCAATAGCAAAATCATAAATATTCATAATTATAAGCCTCCTTAAATATTTTTATCTCCATTTTATTTTCTCCATCTTACTGGACAATTAATTTTTATTCAGAATTAAATCAGCTTCTTATTTGAATTCATCAATTAAGAATTTCAGATCATCAACTTCAACATCACGCTCAACTAAGGCTTTATCCTCTAAGTAAGGCATTCGATCCCTGAAGGTCGGCTTTTCTTCTCTGTAGATAATTCCAATTGGAATTTTATCTCCAAATTCCTGAGCTACCTTCATTGCAGCTGCGTGGTCAGTTGGATCATGATCTTCTAATTTATAGACTCGTTTATTGTACCACTGATAGGTATTAATTTTATTAAAGGAAACACAGGGCTGGAAAATATCAATTAAAGCATAACCCTTGTGCTTTTTAGCTTCTCGAATCATTTCTTTAAGGTGCTCCCGGTCACCAACACTACTGCGGGCAACAAAGCTGGCCTTCATTCCAACTGCAAATTGAACTGGATTTAAGGGCTCAGCGTTAACTCCATGAGTCTGAACTGGAGTTCTCAGCTCCGGCACACTTGTTGGAGAAGCCTGGCCTTTGGTTAAACCATAAATCTGGTTATCGTGGACCAGATGAATAATATCCGGATTCCTTCTTATATTGTGCAAAATATGATTTCCACCCTCACCATAACTACAGCCATCTCCAGATTCAACAATTACTGTCATCTTAGGATTGGCAACTCTCATTCCGATTGCAGGTGGTAGTGAGCGTCCGTGCAGTCCATTGAAACCATTAACTTTAATATAATGAGGCATCTTAGCTGCCTGTCCGATTCCGGTATACATTGTAACTTCTTCCGGTTTTAAATCCATCTCAGCTAAAGCATCAGCCAGAGCGGTTCTTAAAGGAAAGTTACCACAGCCCGGACACCAGGCAGTTTCGCGGTCAGCTTGATAAATATTTTTATCTACCATTATTTACTCACCTCTTCTTTAAATCTTCTGTAGATTTCCTGACCTGAAAAAGGTCTTCCATCATCTTTTAAGATATTATAGTCTGCTTTGATTCCTGTTTCACTGCGTACAAGTCTGTCGAATTGCGCACCAGCATTATTTTCTACAAAGACTAATTTAGCATCTGTTGCTGCCAGTTCTTCTAATTTTTTAGTCGGCAGCGGCCAGAGATCATTAAATTCTAAATGTCCTACATTATATTCATCAGAAAGAATCTTTCTTCCTTCTCTAAGTGGCCCGGCAGTTGAACCCCAGCCAACTAAAATATAATCAGGCGCTTCTGGTCCTGTATATTCTGGCTCCAGCAGATCTTCTGCTGCTAATTTTTTCATTTTTTTAGTTCTTTTGGCAACCATCTTATCTCTTGTTTCTCCGTCTTCTACAATATGAGCATATTCGTCATGCTCATCACTGTCTAATAAAACTATATTATCTTTAAGCTGGCCCGGATAGGCGCGGGGAGAAATTCCATCTTCAGTATATTTATAGCGCTTATACTCTCCTTCTACCTCTGCCGGATCAACTAAATGTCTTTCAATTTTCATCTCAGATGTATCTATTACTGGAATAGTTTTAGAACCATCACCAATAAACTGATCGGAAAGAATAATTACTGGAATCTGATATTTATCAGCCAGATTCATCGCTCTAAAGGTCTGATAAACTGCATCTTCCTGATCCTTGGGCGCTAAAACCATCAGTGGAAACTCATCCTGAGCAATATTAACTGCAAAAAGCAGATCTCCCTGACCGGTTCTGGTAGGTAAACCTGTGGCCGGACCCGGACGCTGTACATCGGCAATTACAATTGGTGTCTCTGTAATTCCAGCCAGTCCAACTCCTTCAGCCATTAGAGCCAGGCCTCCACCTGAGGTACCTGTCATCGAGCGCATGCCTGCATAGGAACCACCAAGTGCCATATTAATCGAGGCAATCTCATCTTCAGACTGCTCAACAACTATGCCCAGTTCTTCCTGTTTACTGGCTACATAATGTAAGATACCAGTTGAAGGTGACATCGGATAGGCTGTATAGTAACTTAAGCCACCAAGTAAAGCACCTAAACCAACTGCACTGTTACCGTCAATCACCATTCTATCTTCTTTTTTACCGAGGTCTTTAAGATTATATAATTGATCTACTGCTTCATAACCTTTTTTAAGTAATTCAAGATTGTCATCAATAACTGATTCTTTTTTAGCAAAGTGTTCTTTTACTGCTTCTTCAGCCTGATCTGTAGGCAGTCCCATAATTTTAAAAGCAGCACCAACATAGACAGTATTGACCGCTCGGGGGTTAACCTCTTTCGCCATTCCCCTGGCATCAATATATACCATCTCATCCTTATCTGATTCAACTTCAGAAAGAATTGTTCCATCTTCATTCATTTCTGAGCGGTGAATCTCTACACTTTCATCATTTAAAGCTAAAAGTAAATCTATTCCCTCATCCGGTCCTTCTACTTTTTGATCACTTATTCTGATCTGCATAAAGTTATGGCCACCTCTAACACGTGACATATAATCTTTAGTGCTGTATAAGTAATAACCGTGACGGGAAAAAGTTTTGGTCAGCATTGCTTCTACTGTTTTTAAACCCTGACCTGCTTCTCCAGCAATTACAATGTTAAAATCCAATCTTATTACCTCCTTTGCGAATTCCCAAATCTTATTTTCTCTTTTTAACAAAACTTGAGTTATACTCTCTGTCTAATATATATTATTCAAGAGAGAGCTGGTAAATCCTGCTTGCGAATGGAAATATTTTGGCTTGATTTTAGAAAGATTTTGATTTATCTAATACTAAAAATAATTATTGTTACTGACAATAAAAAGCTCCCGGTTAAAATAATTTTAACTGAGAGCCCTCTAAAAAATCTCATATTTTATTATTAATTAAAATCATTCGGCCTTTGTTGACTAAATTCAAAATGAAAATCCATCGCTTTTATAATTCTTTCTACAGCCTTACCATCCCCATAGGGGTTGACAGCTGCCGCATGTTTATTATACTCCCTGCTGTCAGTTAGTAATTTATAAGCCTGCTGATAAATATCATCATACTCAGTTCCAACTTTAAGCACTGTTCCAGCTTCTACAGCCTCCGGTCTTTCGGTTGTATCTCTTAAGACTAATACCGGTTTGCCGAGTGAAGGCGCTTCTTCCTGAATTCCACCGGAATCGGTAAGCACCAGGTCAACTCTGGCCATCAAATTGGCAAAGGGTAAATAATCAAGCGGCTCAATTAAATGGATCTGATTATTCTCTGCCAGCATTTTTTTACTCAGCTCTCGAATCACCGGATTTAGATGGACTGGAAAAATAACTTCTAAATCTGAAATCTGCTCTGTTAAGTCTCTCACCGCTCTAAAGATATTTTCCATCGGCTGGCCTAAATTCTCCCGGCGGTGAGCTGTCAGCAGTATTACCTTTTTTTCTGCAAAATTCATCTTTTTAAGCAGCGGATTTTCAAACTGATAATCCTCATCTACCACGGAAAGCAGGGCATCAATAACTGTATTTCCGGTCACAAAAATCTTATCTTCTGCAGTATTTTCCAGCAGCAAATTCGCTTTAGCTTTGCTGGTAGGGGCAAAATTGAGGTCAGCCAGCACTCCTGTCAGCTGTCTGTTCATCTCCTCCGGGAAGGGTGAATATTTATTATGAGTCCTTAAGCCTGCCTCCACATGAGCAATATCTATCTGATTGTAAAAAGCAGTCAGGGCTCCAATAAAGGTGGAGGATGTATCCCCATGGACCAGTAAAAGATCGGGTTTTTCTTCACTCAAAATGCCATCCAGTTTGTTAATTATTCTGGCAGAAAGGCCGCTTAAAGTCTGCCTGTCCTGCATAATATCCAGATCATAATCAGCTTCCAGCTTAAAAAGATCCATTACCTGATCCAGCATTTCTCTGTGCTGAGCGGTTACTGTAATTACTAATTTATAGTTTTCATTTTTCTTAACTGCCTTCAGGAGAGGCGCCATCTTAATTGCTTCCGGTCTGGTTCCAAAAACAGCCATGATTTTTTTCTGCATCTTAACCATCCTTAATACCCCATATCTTTTAAAATTCTTGCCAGCACCGATAACCTCTCACCAATCAGTTCATTGTCATTTCGCAGTGCCTGGTCAAAAAGTTTAATGTCTTCTTCCAGATTTTCATTATCTTCTGCAACTGCAACTGTCATTGCATCACCCTGGAGACCAACTCTGTCCAGCTGTGGATTTTCCTGGTCATATAAATTTTCGTAGCGGTAAGCTTCTCTAAAATGCTTGGAAGTCCTGGCAACTAAAATTGCAAGGTCAAGCACCCGATGTAGGGGTAACTCCTCTGACTGCCTGGACCATTTATTTCCTGTATGGCGCCAGACTTTGGCGGAAATATCTACTTTACCGCGATCATTCCACTGAGCTAAACCTAAAGAAAGTCCTTTAGCATCAGAATCATAAGCATTCCTGCCGTCAATATTTTCGTAATTCTCACAGACAATTACCGGCTTGTGTTTTAAACTTGTTGGTATTTTCATTTTTAGACCTCCATTATATTTACTAGTTTAGTAAATTACTAAATTACTACTTAAGTATAATCCTCTTTTTGCTTGCTGTCAAGACTCTAAAAAAATTAAAACTGCAGTCATTTAAACTGCAGTAAAAAATTTTATTCTAATTTATAATTCTGGCTGCTGCCCGGTCTTTCAATCAGGTGCTTCCAGTATTTTTTGGGCATAAACTGCTGCTGAACCTTTCTGTTCTTTCGATTTTGAATACTAACTGCAGAGAAAAATGCCCGCCAGAGATCCTGAACTTCTGCTTCTCTGCTTGAAAGTTTCGGCTCAAAGCCCTTTTCTAAATCAATTAAAAGCCACTCCTTATCCTCAGCAGAATAAATTACAGCTTCCTCTCGTTTAAGATCGTGGATTATCCAGTCCATAGTCGAAAACCTACTTTTGAAATGAGGCGCCAGCAAAATTAGAGTTTTATAGTCAGGTTCAACTGCTGCATAATATTTACCTCCGACAGCCTCCTTAAGTCTGATCAAACCCTTTAAGCGGTGGCTCTCATGCCTCACCCTGTGGGCCAGGTCGTGAACCTGGCGGATATAATCTTTAGTCAAAAGTTCGTCCACACTTTTACCAACCTTAAAACCGGTAAATAAATAGCGAAAGATATATAATTCCATTTTTTCTGCTTCCGACAGATAACAGTGGAAAATATTATTCAGCACCTGGGCTGAAATATGCTTTTTAATCTGTTCAGAAAAAAACTCTGCTTTTTCCTGATCAGTAATAATTTTTTCCTGTTGATAAAATAAATCATCACGAAATTCTGATTCAGCCAAAATTTTAACTGGTGCCTCTCTTTTTTTGAAAGCAGTATAAAGAGCTGTCATTAAACCCTGATAGCTGCCGTCATAAATATATACTTTTTTTGAATCATTACTGCTGTCCATTCTCATCAAACCTTTTTTAGATTAATATCCTCAAAAATAACTTAATTAACTAAATCTAAATCCCATTCTTTTTCCTGATTCTGATCGGCGCTGAATAAAGACAGCTGTTCACTTTCCTTTTCAGCCAGCCGGTTGTAGATAACCTCACTCTCAAAAGGAACTGCCGCTGCATACTTGCCGTCACAGGTGATGAAGAAATTTGCCCGCTTTAAAACAATTCTCATCTTTTTTAAGTTATAATGGCTCAGCTTTTTTTCTTTTCTGGCTTTAACAATTTTAGCAGCTGAGCGGGGTCCAATCCCGGGTACTCTAAGCAGCATCTCATAATCAGCAGTGTTAACTTCTACTGGAAATTTATCCAGATTGTTTAAGGCCCAGTCAGCTTTAGGGTCAATTTTTAGATCAAAATTTTCTCTGCCGGGAGTTAATAATTCTCCCGCCTTAAATCCATAAAATCTTAATAACCAGTCTGCCTGATAGAGCCGGTGCTCGCGCTTTAGTGGTGGCCCCGGCAGAGCCGGCAAAAGTGAAGAATTATTAACCGGCAAATAGGCAGAATAATATACCCTTTTTAAATTAAAATGATCATATAAGCCTTCTGATAAAGAAATAATCTGCCTGTCTGATTCGGGGCTGGCCCCTACAATCAGCTGAGTTGACTGACCGGCCGGCACAAATTTTTCTTTCAGCTTATATTTTTTGCGCTCTATAATATTATTTTCTATACCCTCTCCGATACCCTTCATTGGAGCTAAAATTCCTGCTTTTTTCTTCTGAGGAGCCAGCTTTTCCAGACTGCTTTCGCTGGGCAGCTCAATATTGACACTCATCCGATCCACCAGCAGTCCCGCCTGATAAATCAGTTTAAAATCAGCGCCTGGAATTGCTTTAAGATGAATGTAGCCCTGATAATTATGTTTGTTGCGCAGAAGCTGCACAGTTTTTAGAAGCTGCTCCATGGTCCAGTCCGGATCTCTGTTAACCGCTGAACTTAAAAACAGACCTTCAATATAGTTGCGTTTATAAAAATCAACAGTCAGCTGTGCCACCTCTTCCGGAGTAAAAGAAGCTCGCGGCCGATCATTGCTGGCCCTATTTACACAGTACTGACAGTCATAGATGCAGTAGTTGGTAAATAAAATTTTGAGCAGGGAAACACAGCGGCCATCATCAGTCCAGCTGTGGCAGATTCCGCCTGCCGCAGTATTGCCAAGACTTGAACTGTCACCACGACCACTGCTGCCGCTTGAAGAACAGGAAACATCATATTTAGCTGCATCACTTAAAATTTCAAGTTTTTTCTGAAGATCCATCTTTTTCACTTTCCTTTTATCTCACAGATTTCTTCATGTGTTATTTTTTCAATTAAATTGGTATTAGCTGATTCTTCCAAAACACCAATTTAAATAGTTACAAATGAATGATTACATCAGAATAATTATAAATTATCTTTAGCAGGGAATTAGTTTTTTGCTGTTTGACTGAAAGGAGTTCAAAAAACTCCTGCTAAATATAATTTATAATGTTAAATGGAGATGTTATTCATTTGTAACTATCTAAATTATAACATACATCAGTTCACCCAGCAAGCAAAAAAATACCGCCCGCTAAAATTATTCAGCAGACGGTAGTTTAGATTCTATATTATTTAGATTTGATTTACTTTAAGACAACAGCTGCTTCTGGACCATTAACTCTAAAGGTAAAGGTTTCAAGGAAGAATAATTCTACCTCATCACCATTTCTATCTTCATATCCTAAAGAAATATCCTGACCAACTGTTAGTTCAAAGTCTCCACCGCGTTCGGAAATTAATAGACCTCTGTTGCCGAGATCAGGTACTAAGACAGCACCATTATCAACCATTTCTTCAACCTTACGCTTTAGTGGATAACCTTTATCATCTAATTCATAAAGCAGAGCATAAAGTTCAGGTCCTAAGAGTAAACGCTTAGATCCACCAACACTGTTTTCTTCAAATAAGGTTAGTGCTCTTAAGAGACCAGAAATCAGTTCTTTTTCGCCACCGGAAACACTAACTTCATCATATTCTGAAGCCTCAACAATACCTTCAATTCCTACTTCATCAAGACCATAGAATACAGCTTTATTTTCAGCTTTAGCCAGTTTAGAAGCAGCATCAACTAAATCATCTGTGTCAACATCTTCTGCTCCTCTAGCCAGCGCTTCTATCTCACTGAGCTTCATTGTAAATGGAACTTTTAATTCTACTAAAGGTAGAACCTCTCTGGTGGAATAAGTTACACCTTCCACATCTTCAATTCCTACCGGACTAAAGCGGCCGGTGTTTATTGAAGAAAGTTCTAAGCCTTTAGGTCCCAGAAAATCAACTTCCTTACGAGCCTTTAATTTCTGGCTCAGTACGTCAGTTGCCTCTTCATCTAAGAAATTCCAGGCTTCTGCTGCAAATGGTGCTAAAGAGCGTTTTAAAATATCCATTTATTCTCCTCCTCTCATACTGCCTAAACCAAGTGATTTGCTGGAAGCAGGCGCTTCTTCTCCGCCGCCTTCTCCACCTTCTTCACCTTCACCCTCTTCTTCTATTTCAGTTATTTTTGCTGTTTGAAAAAGGAAAGTTCTTAACATTTCATCCCAGACAGGATTTTTACGGCGCAACCATTCTAGACCCATACAGGCATGTTCAATCTCTTCGTCACGGTTATGTTCTACAATTGCCTGAACATCGGGATCATTTGTTGCTTCAGCACGCTGATTATACCAATCAACGGCTTCTAACTCCTCAATTACACTTTTGATAACACGATGATAATCAATCGCTTCTTCAGATAATTTTTCCTCTGGTTCATGATATTCGCTCATAAATCTAACCTCCCTTAAATTTTAATACCTAAATTTAAACGGAAAATTGATATTCATTTTCAAATTAATTATATCTTCATTTTCTGCTGAAGTCAAATTTTAACTTTGTCGAAAAATGTTGATAAACCCTGTCCTGATAGTATTTAAAAAGTGAGCTTCACAGATTTAATCCAATTCTAATCAGGCATTGAGAGACCCATCGCCAAGGTCTAAAGCAGCTTCGTGAACAACTTCTGCTGTTGTCGGATGAGCATGAATGGTCTCCCTCAAGTTTTCTGCAGTTAGACCAAGATTTACCGCCAGAGTCAGTTCGGCAATCAAATCACTGGCTTCAATTCCAATCAGAGCCGCTCCAATAATTTTATCACTTTCTTTTTCAGTAATCAGCTTAATTTTACCTTCTCTTTCGCCCATGGCCATAACTTTACCGCTGGCTGCAAAGGGGAAACTACCGACCTCATAATCTATGCCTTTTTCTTTCGCTTCTTCTTCACTCAAACCAACTGTTCCAATTTCAGGTGAAGTAAAAATAGCACCAGGTACAGCCTGATAATCCATCTTCTTATCCATTCCCATTATATTTTCTACCGCAATAACTCCCTGATGAGAAGCTACATGAGCCAGCAGAATTTTATCTGTCACATCACCAACCGCATAAATCCCCGGAACATTTGTCTCCATTTTTTCATTTACCTGAACAGCCCTTCTTTTTCCAGAAAGATTCACCCCTACATTTTCCAGATTAAGGCCCTCAGTATATGGTCGGCGGCCGACTGCCATCAGAACTTTTTCGGCTGCAGCGGTTTTTTCTTTTCCTTTCTGCTGGTAGACTACCTCAAAAGCATCAGCCTGCTTTCTGATTTCTTTGACCTCAGCAGAAGTTTTAACACTTATCCGGCGGCGGCGGGCAGAGCGGTTTAGTTCAGAAGCAATTTCAGAATCGACTCCGCTTACCAGCTGATCTAAGTATTCAACTACTGTTACATCAACCCCAAAATTGCGGAAGATAAAAGCAAATTCCATCCCAATTATTCCACCACCAACAATAACCATTGATTCCGGCAGTTCATTCAGATCAAGGGCAGAGCGGCTGTCTAAAATCCCGTCCAGATCCGCACCCGGAATTGGAAGAGCAGCAGTTTCAGACCCGGTCGCTATAATAATATTCTCAGCTTCAATTTCTATAGTTTCCGCTTCTTTTTCTATTTTTATTTTGTTCTGATCAATAAATGATGCCCTGCCGTCGATTCGATCTATGTTTTTTTTGCCGAGCAGATGATCAATCCCTCTTACCAGCCGCTTAACTATTTTATCTTTTCTTTTTACAACTGCTGGGAAATCGAGCTCAGCCTTTTCTACCTTAATTCCAAAATCTTCAGCATTCTGAATATCGGCAAAAACCTCTGCCGAACGAACAAAAGCTTTGGTTGGGATACAGCCCCAGTTCAAGCAGGTCCCTCCCAGAGCTTCTTTCTCGATTAAAACAGTATCCGCACCCAGCTGACCGGCTCTTAAAGCGGCTGTATAGCCTCCGGGCCCACTTCCTATGATTGCAATTTTATATTTTTTGTCTGCCATTTTTTCAGCTCCTTTTATTTTTAAATTATTATTATTGTCTATTTTAATTGCTCTAATTTATCAATCATTTTGATAGATATAATCTCTCGTCAGGGGGAGATCAGTATTTTTACCTTTTGAGAAAAGCAGCTGGTGGACTGAAGTTGAGGCAAACCTAAAAGTAAATACAGCCCCCATTAAAAAAGTCTGCCACATGCGATAAAAATGATCATCAAACTTTTCTTTAACTGCCTGACTGACCTCTTCGTAATTATCAAGCCATCTTTCTGCAGTCAGTGAATAATGATAGCCAATATCCTCGACATCGACAAGATGAAAGTTTTTTTCGGGCAGCTCCCAGACTATTTCTCTCAGGGACGGAATATAACCCCAGGGGAAAATATATTTCTGCAGCCAGGGATGAGTTGGCTTTTCTTTTAAGTGAGTAATACTGTGCAGCAGTGAAAGCCCCCTGTTTTTTAACATCTTATCTACAGCTTCAAAATATTGGGGGATATTATCTTTACCCACATGTTCAAACATTCCTACACTTACTATTTTATCAAATTTTTGTTCTTCCTCAGCCAACCTGCGGTAGTCCTGTCTTCTAATTTCTATCTTATCAGCCAGACCTGCCTCAGCGGCTCTCTTTTTGGCTTCTATCTCCTGTTCCTTACTCAAAGTAATCCCCATTACATCTACCCCATATTTTTCAGCAGCACGCAGAGCAAGTGAACCCCAGCCGCAGCCAATATCGAGCAGTCTTTCGCCCGGTTTTAAATTTAATTTCTTTAGAACATGGTTAAGTTTCTGCAGCTGTGCTTTTTTAAGCTCATCATTTTCATCTTTAAAATAAGCACAGGAATAGGTCATTGTCTCATCCTGCCAGAGTTTAAAGAAATCATTGCCGAGATCATAATGTTTTCTAACTCCTTCTTCCTCTTCTGCCAGCGAATCAGAAGTTTGAAATTTGAGTGGCTGATCAACTTTATATTTTTTAATTTCTTCCATCAGCTCGAAAACATTGTCACCTGCTGTTTCAATCAGCTTTTTGATATCACCTTCAAAATTGATTTTTTCTTCCATATAGGCTTCTGCAAGTTTAAGCTGTGGACTTTTTCGAATTTCATTTAAACTTAATTTTTCTGAGAAAATTATTTTAAATGCAGGTTTAGACTTAAGTTCTGAATTAAAAACTAGAGTTTCTCCGTCCCAGTATTCAATTTCAAATTTTTGCCCGTCAACTCTCTTAAAAACAGCATTCAGAATTTTCTTTGTCAGCATCTTTATAACCTCCTCTTGCCTGTTATTGAGTTATAAATCAATCTCTAAGTTTTTACAGTAATTATAACCGAGATCATATAATTCCTGACTGTATTTAGTATTTAAAATATTATACTTTTCTATTCCCGTCGGCTCAATATAAATATCCGCCTTTTCTCTCAGTTCCATGGCATTAACAACTGTCTTCAGCTGAAAAGTTCTGACAGCAATATCTGTAATACTCTCCATTTTTTCTTCTAAGTTTACCGGCATTACATTGACAGCGATCAGTTTATCACATTTATTAATCAGTGGGTTAACCGGCAAATTTTCAAATAAGCCGCCGTCAACATAGAGATCTCCGTTAATTTCAACTGGAGAAAAGAGCACAGGGATTGAAGAAGAAGCCTGAATAATCTTCACTAACTCCCCACTGCTGAAATATTCCATTCTCGCTTTTTCAATATTTGCTGCACCAACATAAAATGGAATTTTTAATTCTTCAAAAGTCTTAGCTCCGAGTGATTTTTCTAAGTTTTCTGTCATATTATCTAAGGTAAAAATACCTCGGTCTGGAATACTCAGCTTGGCGAAATCAAAGAAATCATTTTCATTAATTAATTCCATCACCTCTGCTGGACTTTTTCCGGCTGCAATAAAAGAACCCACAATAGCCCCGGCACTGACTCCTGCCAGCAGATCTGGCTCAATCCCCTTTTCTTTTAAGGCCTGCAGAACTCCTAAATGAGCAAAACCCTTAACTCCTCCCCCGGATAAGGCAATTCCTATCTTTGG
>Ga0208296_100011_pt1 | contig 115517 bp, 92 predicted proteins | sample Wag42014_10_22_FD_187333 | JGI IMG/M metagenome (GOLD analysis project Ga0208296, IMG submission 187333) | Deep subsurface shale carbon reservoir microbial communities from Ohio, USA - Utica-2 Time Series 2014_10_22 (SPAdes) (version 2) ...
TAAAATATTTAATATTTATTTTATGATCTCATTCAAAGTCAAAAAAGTAGGAGGCCAAGGAGGTACCCGCTTTTTTAACTTATACCCTAGAAAGAATACTAGGAAACTTCAGCATATTGCACATAACTTTCAAATTTGCGAATAAAATTTCATTATTTGCTGAAATGCTGGATCTTCACGCCTGTTATTTCGTTAAAATCTGTATATATCATAACTTATCAAAAGGATTAGTTATTTCAATCAGGTTTTTGTTACTAACATGAGTATAAATCTCAGTTGTAGTTGAACTCTTGTGCCCCAGCAAATTCTGTATATATCTCAGATCAACCCCCTGCTCAAGCAGGTGAGTAGCAAAAGAATGCCTTAGCGAATGAATCCCAACCTCTTTCTTTATCCCGGCCTTCTTACAGGCTCGCTTAAAAACCTTCTGGGCACTCCGCTTTGAGAGATGCTTATCCCTATCCTGTCCGGGAAAAAGCCACTGCGCATCATATTTATGCACCTGAAAAGCTCTTAAATAGAGCCTCAGCTTTGCTAAAACCGTTTCAGATAGCAGAGTATACCTATCCTTATAGCCCTTAGCAGAACGGACATAAATCAGCATTCTGTCAGAATCGATATCAGAAATTTTTAGTTTTACTACTTCACTTACTCTCAGGCCGGCCGAATAAGTCAAAATTAGGATTAATTGATGTTTTAAATTATCAACAGACGCAATAATCTCCTTTACCTCTCTCCTATTTAAAACCTTAGGCAGCTTCTTTTTCTTTTTTGGGCGCAGCAGTTTGTTATTAATTCCATCCAGTTCTAAAATTAATTTATTAAAAGTTTTAAAAGCACTGATAAACTGGTTGGCATAAGAATGGGTATTATTTAGATCCTCCAAAAGATACAGCACATAATCATTAACATCGGCCATTTCTATTTTAAATAGATCTTTTTTAATATATTTAATAAAGTTTTTGTTGTGGTTTAAATAAGCTTTAATCGAATTTTGAGAATAGCCTTTTATTTTTAACTTTTTTTCAAATTGTGGAAGATAATAATGATTAAAATAGTCAGCAATTAATTCTGGCGCCGCAAAATCTTTTATCCTTGAATCAAAAAGTAGATATTTGGTCTTAAACATTTCTAAAAACAGGGCCAGATTGCTGTAATTATTTTCAAAGGTCCAGTACTTTCTTTTTGGGTTCCAGCGGCTTCCGGGAATTGAATTCATTTTTCTGATCACAACTTCATCATAATCAAAACTCACACAAATTAAATTTCTACTTTTATCCAACTTTAACCTCATTTAGTAAATAAGCTCCCATCTCTTATTAGTTTCCATATTCTTATATTTCTTTATCTGGCTTATTTTTCCTTTATTTTATAAATTTATTTAAAGCTGCTGAAAATTTAACAGTGAGAGGGCCAGAAAAGATAGTGATAGTATGAGATAGAAAAAAGCTTCTTCTGCACTGAAAGCGACGTTATATAATGGACGCAAAAAACTGCCAAGTGCAACAGAAAAAAGTAGAGTAAATCCTTTAAAAAATAGTACTGGTGTCATTAAATAAGCTAGCGCTTTCTTTTTGAAAAGCATAACTGCAGTGATCAACATCGCTGGCAGGACAAAAACTAGATCAAGGATATAGATTGAAAAAGTAAATTCCTGCTTTTCACCACTTTTCATTAATGGTAAAAGCTGACTACCCCAGAGGAAATAAAAAAGAAAGGGGATTAAAATTAGAAAGGTAATTGTTAGATATTGAATATATTTATTTAAGTTTATTTCTTCAAAACAGTCACTATCATAATTGGCCAGGGCCACCACTATTGACCAGAAAGAGAGTGAGGCCAGTAAAAGATAGAATAGATAGAATGAGTTGTAGAGCTGTTCAATTGCATAGATACTATAAGCATAGAAAAGATAGGCTAAAAAGCTTAATGCAATAATTTGAATTTTAATCTCTTTCTTTTTGACCCTAAAAGCAATAAAAATCAGCAGAATACTTATTATAAAATTAATTAAGTCCTGAGAAATAACTCCCGGCAGGATATCCTGACTTACAACTTTGACATAAATACTTTGATTAATCAGACCAATTAATGACAACAAGAGTGATAAAACACCTGTTAACAGCCACAATTTTTTATTTAACTCCAGATTTTTAATCATTAAGCCTCTCTCCTTTATAAGGCTGATCATTAATCTTCCTGTAGACACCATTTTTAAATGCCTGAAAACGCCAGTTTAAATTACCTGCTAAAGTATAAAACCACTTTTGAGAAATTAAAGGTTTAGAAGTTTTTTCAATAGCAAAGTCTGAAATTATTTGATTTCTTACAATATCATCAGCTGCTTGATCAAGGCCTTCAATTAGATCTTTAGCCATTCCTCCCATCTCTGAGAAGGCTTTACCGCTGACTGCTCCACCCATGCCAACTGCAATTCCCCCAAGATATTTAAGTTTAGCTTCTCTGGCAAATTCCTGATAGACTTTAAGTGCGGTTTTATTCTGCTCAGCTTCTGGAAAACCGCAGTTAACTATTACAGAAAAACTCTGATTTTTAGCTGATTTAATATCATCTACATATAATTTTTTTCGTTGATCAGCAATTAAGCTTAAGGCCTTAATTACTTTTGCCGGCAGGGTATCAACATAAAGCGGAGCTGCCAGAATAATTAAATCGGCTTCCTCTACCTTTTCCAAAAATAGAGTCTGTTTCGCGTCAGTTCTTATTTCAGAATGAAGATGGAGGGCTTCAGTTTCAATATCATATTTTTCAAGTTTGGAAAGTAGATAAGATCCCAGGCTGGCTGAAGAACTATTGTTACCCTTTGGACTTCCAATTAATAATACTGCCCTTTTAATTGTCATTTTTTTCACCTGCTTTTTTTGAAAATTGATTGACAGTATCTTTTAATTCCTGATAATCCAAATCTGTTTCAGCAAAAACTTCAGTCTGGAAATGTGGAGAATGAAAATTAATGCTATTTCTTTCCACCAGATTTTTAAAAATTCGACTTGTCTGCTCATTAGTTTCTTCAATTATTCCAATAGCTAAAAGAGAAGGATATTTAGGATAACGCTTTTTGTGGTGGATTTCTCCTTTAACTTTCTTAAAATAGGGAGAAATAAGTGGAATCATTCTATCCAGAGCCTTTTTTAGCTGATAGGAATAACTGCCAAAGACAACTGGGGTCAGAAAAACCAAAAGATCAGAATTAATCAGCCTGGCTGCAGCATCTCTGCCGTAATCATCAATTATACAGATTCCTGGTGTCTTTACCCAGCAGTCAAAACAGCCCAGGCAGTCAGCAATTTCTTTTTCTTTTAGTAAAATCTCTTCAACCTCAAAATCATTGGCCTGCAGTTCTTTACTGATTGTTTTTGAAAACTGCTCCAGAGTAATACCATCCAACTCTTCTCCATTTAAAATTAAAGCTCTCATTTTTTTCTCCTTTTAAATGCCGCTAAACAATAATTTCTAACTAGTCTCCTCTTTTTTCCAGCCAGTCAACTGCAAAATCAACTATTTCTTTCTGCTTAAATAATTTAGCCTCTGTTAGTCCAATTTTGGCGGTGCTGTAGTCATGTTTTGACTCAAAATCTTTTCCGATTGCAGGAAAGAGATCATCATTAAATTCTAGATCCTGATATTTTGTCCAGACATTTTTCCCATTCTTTAAAACTGATGAGCCAAAGATTTTGATTTTAAGACCATGCTCTGCTCTGTATTCAGCAAGATGCATTGAAGTATTACTGTCATGACCAACACCAATTAAAAGTATTTTACCTTCTCTCCTATAGATTTTAGCCAGGGGCGAGTTTTCTCCCAGGGCATAGTCCAACTTATGATCGGCTGTTATCGCTTCTGCTTCCTTCCCCCAGGCTGCAAATGAGAGGCAGGGGTGATCACTTCTTACAACTCCTGGGAATTTACGAAAAATTTCTGGAGTAACACCTAAGCCGCGGGTTGGAGTAACTTCTGGTCTGTAGGCCGGCATCTCCTCTCTAATTGTCTGATACCACTCTTCTGGCACCGGTGGATTGCCCCAGTATTTGGGCTCCGAGTAGTCTCCGCTGTGAGCAGGCATGATCAGTGTTCCTTCTAAAGTAATAACCTTCTGCAGCGCTTCAATGAGAGCTACTGCTCCTCCACAGACCCAGCCCAGTTTGCTGAGGGCGGTGTGAACAATTACAACTTCCCCTTTTAGGTTTAATTTACTTAATTCGTTAATTAATGTTTTCTTTGTAACCGGTTCTTTGGTTTTTTCAATTATTTCTTCTTCCTTCATTTTAACTGCCTCCATTATTTTATTATTCCACCATGAAATCTGCATTCATAGACTTTATTATCCTTTTTATAGATCGCTTCATACCCCTTAAAATATTCAAAATCACCTTTAAGTGAACATTTATATTTGAGATCATCTTTAACATATTCAGCTGGTCCTCTATAGGGCATTTCTGCTGTGACATTTAATAGAGCTTCTTTTAAAAAGTCACCTTCAAAACCTGCAGCCAGAACTCGACCATAATAGTTCATAGCCCAGACTGGAGTTTCCTTAATCCAGACAGCTTCCTCCCCCGCAAAATGTTCTCCTCCCAGATAGCTGTCAATATAAAGTAGCTGATCTTTTTGATATTTCAAGTCGTGAGATTGCGGCCGTGATGATTCTACTTCAGCACCTTTAGCTGCATAGGTTGACTTTTTTGCTTTTAACAAAAAATTTATTATAGTATCTTTTTCCATTATTCTGCTCCTTTGCTAAGCAATTTTATTTGAGCTTAATCCAGCTGATCATTCTGTCAAATTCAAAGCCCAGTGAACTGAATAACTTTTTTGCTTTAAAATTATCAGGCTCGACATTTAAGAAAATATCCTTCCTATCTTTCCTTTTGTCGCTGATCAGCTTCTGCATAATCAGGCGGGCAAAGCCTTTTTTTCTAAAAGCTTCTCTAACATGTATAAAACCTAATGCGCCATCATCATGAGTCAATCCCCAGGCAGCAAGCTCTCCATTGATAATAATTCCAGCTGAGCAGTCTGCTGCTATTCTTTCCCTGATATAGGCTTTAGAAGTAAAATCCTGATAGTGGGAGTGAGCAAAAATAAAATCAGCATCTTTAGCTTCAAGGTCTCTGTTTTTAAATTCAGACTCTATACTTCTTTCATTCTCAATCCTCTTATTATGCTGCAGTTCAGCTTTCACTGCAGCATTTTCAGCTAAAATTAATCTTTCAGTCTTTAATTCCCATTCGATTTCTCTCTTCTGACTGATAACTGGAAGCATCCAGTCTTCCAGAGAGGCAAAATAAAGAGTCCGATATTGAAATTTTTTCAATAATTCTTTTAATTCCTCTTTGTTTTCAGCAGCTGGATAAGACCAGAGATGGTCAGTATTAACAGTAATCAAAATCGATTCTCCAGCCTGAAGACTTTCTTTGAGGCCATAATTCTCGATTATCCCAATTATACTTATATTTTTAGCCCTATTTTTTCTCAACTTTTTTAAAATTTCATTTTTATTCATTATTATCTTCCTAACTCTGTCTACTGATTAATTTTTTACATTTATACCTTTTCAGCTTTATAAAAGCGGCTCAAGACTGCTCCCAGAATTCCTACCAGACCGATCATCCAGAAACCCATTTTGAGACCGGCCAAATCACTGATTGTTCCCACAAAGATTGGACCGGTAAACATACCCAGTCCGTAAATTGCCTGGAAAAAGCCCATTGCAGTTCCCCGCTTGTTGGCCTCTACATTTTTGATGCTCAGCCCCATTAAAACCGGAAAGATCATTCCCTGAGCAAAGCCGTTCAGCATCTGGTTGAAATATAATAGATAAAGATGATCGATTAAAGGCACCAGCAGACAGGATAAGGCAAGCAGCGAAAAGCCAACAGTAACTGTATTCTTTTCTCCCAGCCGCTGGCTGAAGTAGCTACCGCTTAAATAGGAGGACAAAATCCCGGGAATAGTTGTGATGGTTGTTAAAAGCCCCAGGTGAAAACTAGTTGCTCCCAGATTTTTGGCAGCCACCGGAATAAAACCAAAGGTGGTAGAGTGCGAAATCATCATCATTAAAATCGCCAGAAAAGAAACGGTTAAGAGGCTCTTGTTTCGGGCCACCTTTAAAATTTCTTTAAAAGTAATTGCCTGATGATCGACATCTTTCTTCTCATCAACTTTAAGACTTAAGCTAAAGCCAACTACTGCCCCGGCTGCAGCCAGTAAAAAGGGAAACTGTTGGCCCAGTGCTTGAGCTATTATCCCGCCCAGGAGCATTCCAACAACCTGACCCGATTTATTAGAAGCATTGATCAGACCAATTGCGTGAGCAGTATCATCTTTTTCAAAATAGGAAGAAAAAAGCACGGTAAAGCTGACCCAGGTGGCGGCAGATGCTCCTGCCAGAGAGCGAAAGACTAAAATTAAAGCCGGTGTCTCCGCAAACCACATCCCTGCAGTGCTTAAGAAACTCAGCAGAATACCAATATTGACAAAAATATTTTTCTTATTAATCCTGTCCGAATATATTCCCAGTGGAATTCGAATCAACATCTGAGTAAAGCCATAGGAACCCAGAATTAAGCCGATCATCTTATGTGAGGCCCCAAGTGATTCTATGTAAGGAGAAAAAGTTGGAATATAGGCATACATTGAAAACCAGTAAAAAGCGGTGACCAAAATAAAGAGTCGAATATTATTTTTATTCTTTGACATTTAAATACCTCGCATTTTTAGATTAATAACTTCATTTAACAAATAAATTATGTCCAGTAGTTATATTTCGTGATAGAAGAATATTTTCCTTCATTAAAAGCAAAAAGCAGACCAGTAATTAACCGGTCTGCACTTAGAATTATTTTTATTAACTCAAATTCTGTTGAATTAATTATTAAATTTAAATTCACCATTCTCAAAATCGACTTCTACAGTATCTCCTTCTTTAATCTTTTCTTCCAGTAAGAGCATTGCCAGCTCATCTTTAATCTGATTTTGAATAACTCTTCTTAAAGGCCGGGCTCCATAAGCGGGATCAAAGCCGAGTTCTAAGAGCTCATCTTTGGCTGCCCTTGTTAAATCAATTTCTATATCCTGTTCAGATAAGTTATCCTGCAGATAGGAAATCTGAATATCGATAATTTTAAAGATATCTTCCCTGCTTAAGGAGTGGAAAATAATCTTTTCGTCGATTCTATTTAAGAACTCAGGTCTAAACTGTCCCTTGAGGGCTTCGTCAATTTCTTCTTTAATTTGGACTTCATCATCTAAATCCTGAATATACTGGGAGCCGACATTGGAGGTCATAATAATTACTGTGTTTCTAAAGTCAACCTCCTTACCCTGGCTGTCAGTTAAGACTCCATCATCAAGGATCTGGAGCAGGATATTGAATACATCCGGATGCGCCTTTTCGATCTCATCAAATAAAATTACAGAATAGGGATTCCGTCTCACCTTTTCTGTCAGCTGCCCACCTTCTTCAAAACCGACATAACCGGGAGGTGAACCGATCAGTTTGGAAACTGCATGTCTTTCCATGTACTCAGACATGTCAATTCTGGTCAGCGCTCTTTCGTCATCAAAGAGGTATTCCGCCAGAGTTTTGGCCAGCTCAGTTTTACCGACACCGGTTGGTCCCATAAACATAAAGGAAGCAAGTGGTCGATTGGCATCCTGAAGACCTGTGCGGGAGCGGCGAATTGCGTTGCTGACTGCTTTAACGGCATCATGCTGTCCAACAACTCTTTTTTCCAGCTCATCTTCTAAATGAATCAGCTTTTCTTTTTCCTCTTCCATCAGCTTCTGCAGTGGAATATCGGTCCAGAGAGAGACAATTTCTGCGATATCCTCTTCTGTTACTTCTTCTTTAACCAGATGGCTGGCATCTTTTTGTGATTCTTCTACCTTTTTACTGACCTCGGCCAGCTCTTTGCGCAGCTCATTTAACTCACCATAGCGGAGGCGGGCTGCTTCCTCATAATTGGCCTCTCTTTCGGCAGCTTCAGCTCGGTATTCAATCTGATCTATTTTTTCCTTCAGCTCCTGCATTTTAGCCAGCTGGTCTTTCTCGTTTTTCCATTTCAAGCGCAGGGGATCACGCTGATCCTTTAATTCCTGCAGTTTTACTTCAATCTCTTCCAGCCGCTCTTGAGCCTCATCTGTATCTTCATTTTTTAAGGCCTCTTTTTCTGTTTCCAGCCTTCTAACTCTGCGGTCCAGCTCATCAATCTCTATCGGCATCGAATCAATTTCAATCCTGATTTTAGAAGCCGCCTCGTCAATCAAATCAATCGCCTTATCCGGCAGAAATCTTTCTGTCAGGTAGCGGTCCGAAAGTTTGGCGGCAGCTACTATTGCATTATCCGTAATTTTTATTCCGTGATGAATTTCATACTTTTCTTTTAAACCTCTTAAAATTGAAACTGTATCATCAATATCGGGCTCTGAAACCTGTACCGGCTGAAATCTGCGCTCTAAAGCGGCATCTTTTTCGATATGCTTTTTATATTCAGCTAAAGTTGTTGCTCCAACACAGTGCAGTTCACCCCGAGCCAGGGCTGGTTTTAAAAGGTTGGCTGCATCCATAGAGCCTTCTGTAGCACCTGCGCCAACCAGGGTGTGCATCTCATCGATAAAGAGAATGATCTGACCTTCAGCCTTTTTAATCTCCTTTAAGACTGACTTTAATCTTTCTTCAAACTCACCTCTAAATTTGGTTCCAGCAACCAGAGAACCCATATCAAGGGAAATCACTTTTTTCTTCTTCAAGCCTTCGGGAACATCACCATTAATAATTCTCTGGGCCAGTCCCTCGACAATAGCGGTTTTACCGACACCCGGCTCCCCAATTAAAACCGGATTATTTTTACGGCGGCGGGATAAAACCTGCATCACTCTTCTGATTAAGTTATCACGGCCGATCACCGGATCCAGCTTACCATTTTTGGCCTGCTCGGTGATATCAATAGTATATTTTTCTAAAACATTAAAACCTTCTTCTCCCTGCTGGGAATCGATTTTATCTCCTCCCCGGACTTCATGAATAATCTGCTTTAAGTCATTGTAATTTAAATTCTTCTCATAGAGCATTTTCCCCAGCTCAGTTTTGCGGTCCCTCAAAATTGCCAGCAGAAAATGCTCGGTTGAAATATACTGATCCCCCAGAGCATCTGCCTGTTTTTCAGCTTCCCGCATAATATCATTGAGCTGATGAGACATGTAGGCCTGCCCGCTCTGCTCTGAATATACCTGAGGCAGTTTTTTGAGCAGTTTTTCGTTTTCAGCCTTCAGCTCTGCCAGATTGGCTTCCGCCTTCTGCAGCAGTGGAATTACAATTCCGTCATCCTGATTTAATAAAGCTTTAAATAAATGGGAAGGAAAGATTTCCTGATGCTGATAGTCTTTAGCAATATTCTGTGCTTCTACCAGACTCTGCTGTGCCTTGCGTGTAAACTTTTCCATATCCATCTTTTTATTCCTCCTTTGATCCTAAATATTCAATTTTAATATATTTTTTAAATTTGCTTTCTATAATAATTATAATACAAAGGTCAGAGAAGGTCAAGAGACAAAATAGAGGAAATTAATCTTTTTAATTGAATAAGTAATGTAAAGGGGTACCGGGTACTTGGATAATTTTACCAGTTAAAAACAGTTTTATTTATAAAAATAGAAAAATTATCCAAGTACCCGGTACCAGGAAGGAAGTGATTAAGATTTCTCAATTAGATTTTTTACAGGCTTTAAATAAATTTAAAAAATATCTTGATGTGGAAAAAGGATATTCGCAGCTGACAATTAAGGAATATGACAGTGATCTGCATCAATTACATAAATATCTGAGAGAAGAATTAGATTTTGAGGAAGGTTTTAAGCCGGATGATGTTGATCGACTTGATATCTCAGAGTTTCTGGCTGACGCAGTGATTATTAATGACAATAAGGCAGTTACTAGAAATCGTAAACTCTTTGCTGTCCGTTCTTTTTATAAGTATCTTCTCCACTACGGGATTGTGACCAAAAACCCGGCTGAAGCGATAGAGAGCAGCAAAACTGATAACAGGCTGGAGCCGATTTATTTAAAGCTCAAAGAAGCTCAGAAATTTATTCAGGCAATTGATGAGCATGGTGGTATCAACCGCCTGCGGGATCTGGCAATAGTTAAGCTTTTCCTCTATGCCGGCCTCCGGATTTCTGAACTCGTTAACTTAGATTTTGACAATATTGATTTTGAAGATGGTTCAATTAAGTTTTACGGTAAGGGTAAAAAGGAGCGTTATGTGCCGCTGCATAATGATGTTGTTCTGGCAATCAGGCGCTATATGCGGGAGAGAAATTCGATTAAAATTAAGGACAGTGATGCCCGGCAGGCTGTTTTCATTTCCCGCCACGGCAGAAGGATCAGTCCGAGGACTATTCAGCTTTTCGTCAAAAAATATGCTAAAAAAGCAGGTCTAAGTAGAGCTGATAAAATTACTCCTCACAAACTCCGCCATACTTTTGCTTCTACTCTTTACAGACAGACAAAGGATATCAAGATACTGCAGGACCTTTTGGGGCATGCCAATCTTTCTACAACCCAGATTTACACCCATGTCGACACTGAAGAAAAGAAAAATGCTATTGATGAAATGCCTGATTTTTAGAACTTAAAAGCCAACTAATTCAAAAAAACCGGGTTTCTGGAAATATTATCCAGGTACCCGGTACCATCTAAATTATTTTTTTCAATTTTTCTACCAGTTCATCAATTTCAAATTTAGTAATATTAAGTGCCGGTAAAAAGCGGATCACTTTACCTTTAACTATATTAAGCAGAACTCCTTCTGCCTGAGCCTGATCTCTTAAATCAGGAATTTCTTCTTTTAGTTCAATTCCAAGCATTAAGCCAATTCCTCTAACTTCTTTAATCTTATCGGATTCAAGTTCTTTTAATTTATTTAAAAAATATTCTCCTCTTTCAGCAATTGAATCTTCCATTGTCTCTAATTTTTCCAGCACCACTTTTGCCCCTCTTAAGGCCAGTGGGTTGGGAGCAAAGGTTGAGCCGTGATCACCTGGTTCTAAAACCTCGGTCATTTCTCCCTTCATAACCACAGCACCCAGAGGTAGACCACCACCAAGTGCTTTAGCAGCAGTAATTAAATCAGGTTTAAGATCAAAGTGTTCGTAGGAATATCTTTCTGCTGTTCTGTAAAGACCGGCCTGAACCTCATCAACCGCCAGAATCCAGTTATTCTGATCAATCTTCTTATTTAATTCAGCTACAAATTCTGCTGATGCCGGCTGAACTCCACCAGAGCCCTGCAGTGGTTCAAAAAACACTGCCTTGATATCAGGGTTTTGAGCTGCAGTCTCTTTTAGACTCTCAAGATCATTAAACTCAGCTTCGATTGTATCCGGCAGCAGAGGCTTAAACTGATCTCTGATCCCGGGGAAACCATTAACCGAAAGTGCTCCCAGGCTTCTGCCGTGGAAAGAATTGCTGAAAAATAGTATCTTGCCTTCTCCAATTTTCTTTTTAATAATCTTTAAAGCAAGCTCAGTTGCCTCGGTCCCAGAATTAACAAAAAATGCTTTATCACCAGGGTCAGTTATTAACTCAGCTACTCTTTCTGTATCCTGGTCCAAAAAATAATTAGATGTATGTGCATATTTATGCAGTTTATCACTGATTGCATCCACAACTTCAGGGTGGCTGTGGCCTAAGGCCATTACACCAATGCCCGCAAAGGTATCAAAGTATTTATTGCCTTCCTGATCGTAGATATATACTCCTTCTGCCTTCTCGATTGTAAAATCATAACTGTTATAAAGTTCTAAATAACGCATTTTAATACACCCTTTTTAAAATTATTTGGGAAAATTTATATTCCTGCCTATTTAAAAGCTGACCAGAATAAATCCAGCCAGCTTAGAATTTATACTTTTAAGTTTTTATAACTTAATTTAGAATGATTTTTAATAAATCATAATCTAATCTATTTTTATTTATAGCTATTTACAGCTGACGCAGACTGGCCATTACTTCAGTTTTCTGTTTTGTCTTGTCATCTACATCCTTAATCTTTTTAGCAGGAGCACCGGCATAAACAGCGCCTGCAGGTACATCATCAATTACAATTGAGCCTGCTGCAATTACAGCACCTTCACCGATCTGAACTCCTTCTAAAACAACTGCATTGGCACCGATTAGGACATTATCTTCCACAACAACCGGGTCAGCACTCGGCGGCTCAATTACTCCAGCCAGCACAGTTCCCGCACCGATATGGCAGTTGTCACCAACAGTCGCCCGTCCTCCGAGCACTGTATTCATATCAATCATTGTATTGGCGCCAATCTTAGCCCCAATGTTGATTACTGCTCCCATCATTAAAACACAGCCATCACCAATTTCAACCTGATCCCGGATATGTACCCCTGGCTCTATGCGGCAGTTGTACTGGCTGTAATCAGCTAACGGAATAGCAGAATTTAATCTGTCCATTTCAATTCTGGACTGAGTTAATTTATCGCCCAGCTTTTCTTTTAAAGATTCTGCTTCTTTCAGCTCACAAAAAACAACGCCGGAGCTGTCATCACCATAATATTCGTAGCTGCTTAAAACTTCTTTTAATCCTTCACCCTGGATATAAAACTTAATAGGTGTTTTTTTAGTTGAATTTGAAATATAGTCAATTAAATCGTAAGAATTCATTTTTTTGCCTCCACTTATATCTTTTTATTAAATTTATCATTTTGTCTTAAGATTGATCACTTAAAATTTGACTGAATGTATAAAAACCAGGATCAAGCTCTAAAATTGCCTCAGCACTCATTAAGACACCTCTGGTAAAAGCCTCTCTTGAGTAAGCTCTGTGCTTTAAAGTCAGCACCTCACCGGTACTGGCAAAGTCAACTTCGTGTTCCCCAAACTCTGATCCCAGTCTTTTAGAATGCATTTCTACCTCTCTATCCAGAAGATCTCCCAGCATAATTGCTGTTCCGGATGGTTTATCCTTTTTAAAACGGTGGTGAGTTTCGGAAATTTCAATATCCCAGTCCTGGTCCACATACTGATTTACCTTTTTGATCAGTTCAGATAAGATATTAATACCAATCGAAAAGTTAAAGCTCTGAATCACCGGTGCTTTTTCTGCCAGTTGATCCAACTTAGTAAAATCTTCTTCATCAAGTCCAGTTGTTCCTATAACCAGCGGCACCTCTTTTTCTTCAATCACTCTGACTGTATCAGAAAAGGCTTCTTTTAAAGAAAAATCGATAATCACTTCCGGCTTTTCTATTTCTTTTTCACCGTTTTCATCTTTCTGATAGACCAGCTCGTAACCGGCTTCAGAAAATAATTCTTCTATTGCCTGGCCCATCCGGCCTGAATATCCTATAATTCCATACTTCATACTATATCAAGCTCCTTCATTTCTGTTAAGATTAACTGCTGATGCTCTTTACTTAAATTAACTAAGGGACGTCGCAGATTATTATTGGAGAGCCCAAGCTGCTGCATCGCAAATTTAATTGGAATTGGATTAACATCAACAAATATTAAGCGCATTAGTTTTAAGTATTTATAATGTAGGTCTCTGGCTGCCTGATAATCCTCAGCTAAAATATGAGAAGTGATTTTTTTCATTACACCCGGCAGTAAATTAGAAAATACAGAGATAACTCCACTGCCTCCGGACATCATCAGCGGTAAAGCCTGGTCATCATTGCCGGAAAGAATTGTTTTATTGGCTCTGACCAGCTCAATCACATTTAAAATCTGGCTCATATCACCACTGGCTTCTTTGATGGCTGCAATATTATCTTCCATTTCGGACATTTTCTTAAAAGTTTCCGGCTCAATATTAACTCCGGTTCGGGAAGGAACATTATAGGCAATGATCGGCAGCTCAGTTTTTCTGGCCACATATGTGTAGTGGTCAATTAAACCCTGCTGGCTTGTTTTATTATAATAAGGGGTTACTATTAAGAGTCCATCAGCACCATTTTCTGCTGCCAGCTCATTCATTTCAACAACCTTAGAGGTATCATTGGTTCCAGTTCCAACAATTACCGGCACCTTACCATCAGCCTTGCTAACTGCCATTTCTGTTAGCAGTCTTCTTTCTTCTAAATGAACGGTAGGTGATTCCCCAGTTGTTCCCAGCACAACCAGAGCATCAACTTCATTTTCTAATTGATGGTCCAAAATCTTATCAAAAAGCTCGTAATCAACTTCACCGTTGTCCTTAAAAGGAGTAATTAACGCCGTACCTACACCTTTAAACATATTAATAGCCTCCTATTACAGTAGTTGTGTAATCTTCAAAAGTCTCATCCCGCCTGATCTGTTTAACCTCACCGTCAGTTGTGTATAAAAACTCTCCATTTCTGAGCATACCATTATAATTAAAACCCATTGCGTGTCCGTGAGCACCCGTATCGTGAATAACCAGTAGGTCACCCAGTTTACTTAGCGGCAGCCTGCGGTCAATTGCAAACTTATCATTATTTTCACAGAGGGAGCCGATTACATCATATTCTTCAAATTTATCTTCTCCTCTGGCTTCTGCATCAATATTTGTTAAATGGTGATAGCTTCTGTACATGGCAGGCCTCATTAAATCAGACATTGAAGCATCTACACCCAGGTAGTTTTTATAAGTTTCTTTTTCCTTGATCACCCTGGTTACTAAATAGCCTGACTCTCCGGTAATGTAGCGGCCTGATTCCATATAAATTTTAGGCTGCAGTCCATTTGACTTTAAAACTTTATCGTATGATTCATTAACTGCACCTGCAATCGCTTCGACATCAACCTCTGTCTCAGCCTGATAGGGTATTCCGATTCCTCCCCCAATATTAATGAAGTCAATTTCAACTTGATATTCTTCAATTATCTCTCTGGCAAAATTGAAAAGCATTTCTGTATATTCACCAAAAATCTGGGGGGCGTTTTCATTAGAAACTACCATAGTGTGCAGTCCAATTGAGTCGATTCCCTGCTCACTCAAAAAAGCCACCGCTTCTTTAATCTGTTCTGCGGTTGAACCAAATTTTGACTCCTTGGAATCACCCATTATTTCATTTTCAATTGAGCCGGGGTTTAGTCTAAAACAGATATTATCCGGTATTATCTTATTTTCAAAAAGCTCATAAATATCTGCAGCCCAGTCAATATTAATAATACAGCCGCGGTCAACTGCATATTGATAGGCATCCATAGTGGTCAGATTGGAAGTAAACATTATCTCCTCACCATTAAAGCCGGCAGCTTCTGCCAGTTTAATTTCCGGCACAGTTGCTGCATCAACTCCACAGCTATTTTCCTTCATCACCTTTAAAATATGAGGGTTGGGATTGGCCTTAATGGCAAAATACTCCTTAAAATCAACCCAGCTAAAGGCACTGATCAGTCTATTTAAACGGTCTACAATTGTCCTTTCGTCATAAATATGAAAAGGAGTTCCATATTCTCTAACTGTCTCTTTAATTTTTGCTTCAGGTATAGTTATTGTTTTCATAAATCTACTCCATTTTTAAATTATTGTCTAAAATTATTTTATCACAATTTGCTGGCAAAAGAAAAATATCTATAGATAACAAAAACTCAGCGAAATCGCTGAGTTAAATACTAATTCAGAGAAATCACCTCTTCCATCTTTTGAGATAGCTCAACATTAAAAGTCTGGATAAACTTTTAATGACAGTTCTGTATATTTTTTATACAGACCCAGCAGACAGCCATTAAACCCTGACTGAAAACTTCGGCAAATTAGCCTTTCTTCTGCAGCAGCGGTTTAAGCTTAAGCCGGCAGAATACTGATCAAAATTTGCGCCTCTACCTCATCAGAAGTGATGAGGCATTTTCCTATTGAAATTTATTATCTTTTAACTTTGTTTAAGTATATATAATTGAAGAAAAGTTGTCAAGAAATAAATGATAATTTTTCTCACTAAATTTCTAGCTTCAAGTAATAGCCTTTATAGCCTCTTATCTATTTCCGGAATAATCAAAATAAGAGCAGCAGCAACAAAGCTAGAAGTAAAACTGTAAAGTAGTAATAATAAAATTGGATTACCGGCAGCCACTGAAGCCAGCACATTTCTCAGCGCCGTCCCTAAAATTGTATCGGTTAGAGTTAAAGTAAAATAAAAACCGCCTCCAAAGCCGACAGCTAAGATCAAAAAACTAAAGAATTTACTGTAGTTTTGCCTTAAAATTCTTTTGATTAAAACAGCCATTACAGCATAGAAGAAAATAAAAAATAACTGCTGAAAAAAGAAAAGTAAGGCCATAATAAAGTTAAGTAGAACTAAAGTAGTATATTCTCTGAGACTAAACTTGGAATAATTTAGATATAAAATTGTAGGAACAGTAACTGCATTAAAGACATTGGTCGTTCCTTTAAAAAGAATAAAAGAAATAGTAATTAATGATAAACTGATTGCTGTATGGGTAAGTTCTCTTGTTTTCAAATTTTATCCTCCCAGGAAATATATTGCTCTTATTAATTGATTATATTAATCTAAAGCTCGACTGTCAAGTTAAAGCACTAAAGAAGTATCCTTGTATACACTCAAAACTTTGACTGTTTTAATTGATTTTAAGTGAAATTTATATTAAGATTAATTTGTGATAGTTTAATGATAAAAAATTTTTGAGGAGTGAGAAGCATGAGCAATTATACTGAGCGAATTTTAGAAATGGTAAAGAACAGAAATCCAGGTGAAGTTGAATTTCATCAGGCTGTTGAAGAAGTTTTAGAATCTTTAAATCCGGTTTTTGATAAACATCCTGAATACGAAGAAAATGGAATTTTAGAAAGAATTGTTGAGCCGGAAAGACAGATCATCTTCCGTGTTCCCTGGGTCGATGATAATGGAAAAACCCATGTCAATCGCGGTTTTAGAATTGAATTCAATTCAGCCCTGGGACCTTATAAAGGTGGACTAAGATTTCATCCTTCAGTGTATACAGGTATAGTAAAGTTTTTAGGTTTTGAACAGATCTTTAAAAATGCTCTAACCGGTCGCCCTATTGGTGGCGGTAAGGGTGGAAGTGATTTTGATCCTAAGGGTAAATCTGACCAGGAAGTTATGCGCTTCTGTCAGAGTTTCATGACTGAGCTGGCCCGCCATATTGGAGATAAAACTGATGTTCCGGCTGGAGACATTGGTGTTGGCGGCCGAGAAATTGGTTATCTCTTTGGACAGTACAAAAGAATTAAAAATAGATATGAGGCAGGAGTTTTAACTGGTAAAGGTTTAGACTGGGGTGGAAGTCTGGTCAGGACTGAAGCTACAGGTTATGGTTTAGTCTACATACTGGAAGAAATGCTTAAGGAAAATAAAATTTCTTTAAATGATAAAAAAGTTGTTATTTCCGGTTCCGGTAATGTTGCTATCTATGCTAATGAAAAAATAACTCAGCTGGGAGCTACAGTTGTAGCAATGAGTGATTCCTCCGGTTATTTATATGATGAAAACGGAATCGACCTTGATCTGGTTAAAGAAATCAAGGAAGTTGACCGCGGCAGAATTAAGGAATATTTAGAAGAATATCCTGATGCCGAATACTATGATAACTGCAGTGATATCTGGTCAGTTGACTGTGACATAGCTCTTCCCTGTGCAACTCAAAATGAAATGGACGCAGAGGGAGCCCAGAAATTAATTGATAATGGAGTAATTGCAATTGGTGAGGGTGCAAATATGCCTTTAACTCCAGAAGCTATTAAGCTGGTTAAAGATAATGATCTCTTCTATATTCCCGGTAAAGCTGCCAATGCTGGTGGTGTTGCAACTTCTGCTATCGAAATGACTCAAAACGCAATGTTCGATGAGTGGACATTTGATAAGGTTGATCAGGAGCTGCAGAAAATAATGGTTGGTATTTATAAAGATGCAAGTGCAGTTGCTAAAGAATACGGTATGGAAGGTGACCTGGTTGCAGGAGCTAATATTGCCGGTTTCCTAAAAGTTGCAAATGCAATGTTAGATCAGGGTGTAGTTTAAATGAAATAATTAATTAAAATTAGAAATAAATTGAAACACTAAAATCCCGCCTGGCAAATTAATGCTGAGCGGGATTTTTTTAGCTTAAATAATTTATGATTTTAATGATTTACTTTTAAAGCTGCTTTCAACTTTATCTTCCAGCTTGATTATGAATCTCTACCAAACATTCTATCAAGCACCATTGCGATAATCACAACTCCAAGACCAGCTTCAAATCCTAATCCAATGTTAACTGTATTTAAAGATCTTAAAACAGGTTTACCAAGCCCGCCGGCTCCAATCATTGCCGCGATTACAACCATTGATAAGGAAAGCATAATACACTGATTAATCCCCATCATAATCGAAGGCATTGCTCCCGGCAGTTCAATTTTAAATAAAATCTGCCACCAGTTTGCCCCAAAAGCATGACCTGCTTCTTCTAACTCTTCATCCACCTGTTTAATTCCTAAATAAGTCAATCTGATTGGAGGTGCAATTGCAAAAACAACTGTTGCAATTACTCCCGAAACATTTCCCAGGCCGAAGAACATCAGTGCCGGAATTAAATAAACAAAAGGAGGAATTGTCTGCATGAAGTCTAAAATTGGTCTGGTTATTAAGTCAATTATTTTATTGTGAGCTTTTAAAATCCCAATCGGAATACCAATTATAAGTGCAACTAAAACTGAGGTAATAATTGAGGCCAGTGTTATAACTAAAGGTTCCCACATTCCAATATTCAATACAAGTCCCAGTCCAAGACCCACAAAAACTGCCAGTCTTTTCCCCTTAAGCTTCCAGGCAGCAGCTGCAAAAATCGCTATCAAAACTAGAGGATGTGGATAGGATAAAACTGTTTCCACTGAACCAACAATTATCTCTATAATTGAAGAAAAACTATTTAAAGGTCCGCTGAAATTATTTATTAAAAAGTTAACCAAATTTTCTATCCAATTCCCGATTGGAATTTTGGTTGTAAAAAATTCTATAATAGTGTTAATAATAATCACATCCTTATTAAATTTTAACTGGCGGTATCATTTTGATACCACCAGCATTTATTATGATAAATTTTTCAGTCTAATATTTTTAAAATAAAGCATCTATATTTTCTTAGTTATTTACTGCTAACTTTTTCTGCAATTACTTTTCTGGCCATTCTTCCATCAGTACTTTTGACTCCGAATACCCACTGATTTACAATATCTAAGTTATTTGCAATCCACTCTTCGGCAATTTTTTCAGGCTGACGTCCTTTGTTTTGATATTCATCAATCCAGACATTTTGAATGGGTGCAGTTACCTTAAACTGTTCTAATAATTTATAAAAATTAGGGTTCTCTTCCTGATAACCCTTTCTAGCTACAGTATAAACACTATCGCTTTTACCCCAAATACCTTCAGGATCATCAAGATATTTTAAATCAAACATCAGGTTCATATAGTGTGGTTTCCAGCCGTTAAATGCAATCCATTCTTTGCTATTAACTGCTCTTTTAACTGCTGAAAGCATTCCAGCTGTTGAACTAGACTGCAGAGTCCAATCTTTTAAGCCATAGTTGTTATTTTTAATGGCATCCTGAATAACAATATTTCCTGCATTACCGGGTTCAAGACCATATATCTTACTGCCAAACTTATCAGCATATTCTTTTAAATCTGACATAGATTTTACTCCGGCTTCATATACATATTCAGGTACAGCGGTTTTATATACTACATCTTCTAAATTCACACGTACATTATGAAGCACACCTTTTTTCTGATATTCACTAAATGTTTTCTCCATTGTCGGCAGCCAGTTACCCAGGAATACATCCAGATCTTTGTTTTCTAAACTTTTAAAAATTACTGTTTCTGGAGCAGCTGTCATTTCAGTTTCATAGCCCAGATACTCTGCAACTTTTGCTGCTAAATGAGTTTTAACGGTAACTCCAGGCCACTGAACATAACCAAACCTAATTGTATCTTCTGCTGCCTGAGCCTGTGGTACTGCAGCAAATAGTCCAAATCCTAGTAGAACGATTAGTAAAGTTGAAATTAATTTTTTCTTATACATTTATATCCCTCCAGAGATATTATTTATTAATTTAACCTAAACTGAATTAGCAAATTTATATAAAAGTTTAAAATTAAGCTAAATTAAAGTTTAAACTTTTTCTGATGCCAGATTTGCTACCACATTTGTTTTAACAATTATTCCCTTTAATTTATCATTTTCATCAAGCACAGGCAGAGGTGTATCTATATCTGCAATTTTTGAGAATAAATCGTTGACACTTTCTTCTGGCTCAGCAATTGGAACTTCTTTAATAATTTCATCTAAATTTTCCTTGTCTTTATTCAAGGATTCAACAACATCTTCGATGGTAACAATTCCTCTGTATTTTCTGTTTTCACCGAGCACAAAAATACTGCCCAGCTCATTATGCCTCATTTTATGGAGTGCAGTTCTTAACCCATCCTGCTTATAGAGCACAGCTCTCGCTTTATCCATAATATCTTCAGCAGTTAAAACACGGGAACGGTTAACATCCTGAACAAATTCAGCTACATAATCATTTTCAGCGTTTGTCAGAATCTCTTCGTGATTACCTACCTGAACAATTTCTCCATCTTTCATAATTGCAATTCTATCACCAAGTTTTAGTGCCTCATCCAGGTCATGAGTAATAAAGACAATGGTTTTATCTATATGTTCATATAAGTCTAAAAGCTTATCCTGCATATCTTTTTTGATCAATGGGTCAAGGGCACTAAATGGCTCATCCATCAGCAGAATATCTGTATCTACAGCCAGTGCTCTGGCAAGACCAACTCGCTGCTGCATTCCACCACTGAGTTGATCAGGTTTCTGGTCCTCATAGCCTTCCAGTCCAACCTGCTTAAGAGCGGTCATCGCTTTTTCTCTTCTCTGTTCTTTGTCCATTCCCTGAATTTCTAAACCAAATTCAGCATTTTCTAAAACTGTCCGGTAGGGAAAGAGGGCAAAGTTTTGAAAAACCATTCCAAACTTTTCTTTTCTAAACTCGCGCAGCTCGTTCTTATTAAGATCCATTATATTTGTTCCATCGATCTCTATAGTGCCGGCTGTTGGCTCAACCAGTCTATTTAAAGTTCTGAGCAGAGTTGATTTACCACTACCAGAAAGGCCCATGATTACAAATATCTCACCTTCTTCTACTTCAAAACTGGCGTTATTAATTCCGACGGTGGCACCTGTTTTTTCTAAAATATCATCTTTACTTTTTCCGTTTTTTAGCATTTCAATTTCTTTTTGGCCTTTACCGTCAAAAACTTTATAAAGATTTTCCGCTTTTATTTTCAATATTTTCACCTCTTTATTTGGTTTTTGCCAGAAAATTTACTGGCATTAAAAAAGGTTTAGAAAATGTTCTCACAGAACAAATTCTAAACCTTATGATTAAAATTATCGTTCATTTAATTATTATCAGCAAGAAAATGACTCTGATAATAACGCGGGATAAAATCAACCCGCTTGCTTAACTCCTTAACAAGAATAACAAACTGGCTCCAGTCTGTCAAACCGATGGCTAAATTAAAAATTGTCATTAAATTTATAATATATTTAACTGTTTAACTCATTCAGACTAAAGTTGCGGTTTATTTTTTCAGCGGCAGCCAGTCAATTACAGTCTGAATTTTCTTATCCCAGTACCACCACTCATGGGCAGCATTTTCTTCTTCATATTTTAATTTAATACTATTTTTGCTGCAGAATTTTTTAAATTTTTGATTATCCTGATATAAAAAGTCTTCAGTCCCACAGCACTGATATAATTTTGGAATTTCAGCCTGGCGGCCTTTTAACCTTTTAAGTAAATAAAATAAATCATTATTTGAATTCTTTACTTTCTCTAAATCTCCAAAAATCCATTTAAATTCCCCATAGAGTTCTCCTGCTTCATTTTTATTTGTAACATGTTCGGCCATATTTACGGCTCCTGATAAACTGGCAGCAGCGGTAAAACGCTCCGGCTGATTTAAGGCGAGTTTAAAAGCACCATAGCCTCCCATTGAAAGTCCGGCAACAAATGTATCTTCTCTTTTATTGCTGAGCGGCAGTATTTTTCCCAATTTCTGAGGCAGCTCCTGACTGAGGTAAGTAAAATAATTCTGTCCCATTGCCATATCAGTATAAAAACTACGGTGAACATTAGGCATAATCACAGCCAGTCCAGCATCTTCTGCATATCTTTCTATTGAACTCCGCCGCATCCAGGAGCTGTGGTCATCAGATAAGCCATGCAGCAGATATAATACAGGATATTCATCTTCAAATTCTCGGATAACATCTCTTTCAGATTTACCTACTTTTTTGTACTTCTCAGGTAAAATAATATTAACTGGAGAAGCCATACCTATACTATCACTAAATAAATTTAATTCTAAAAGTGCCATAAAAATCCTCCTATTTAGTTCTTTATTTATTATTATAATTATTCTAAACTTTAAATATTCCTGCCTAAAAATTTAATTAATATGTGAATTATTTCTTTTGAACCAGGTCCAAATCGGGCGCTTTGGACCTGGTTCAAAAAGATTTGACTTTAGCTCTAGGCTGGGTTATACTAAAAGAGCTGACTAAAAAAATTAGTGTTTTATAACTTAATAGATAATATAGCAACTAAGCCCTGACTATATAAATGTAGTCGGGGTTTTTTAGCGTCTACTTATATAAGTATAGATTTATCAACCGGATGCAGTATTATTTGTTAAGAAATTTGTGTGGTTGGTAGATTTAGTATAAGAATATAATTAAAAAAGGAAGTGGAAGTAAATTTGCAAAAGATTAAATTTAATGAATTAAACGTATCAGATGAGATTTTAAAGGCAGTTGAAGAAATGGGTTTTGAGGAAACTACCCCGATTCAGACAAATGCTATTCCGGCTGTACTTAATGGTAAAGACATTGTAGGTCAGGCCCAGACAGGAACCGGTAAAACAGCAGCCTTTGGTATCCCTCTTTTAGAAGAAATGGATGCTGAAAACAAAAATCCTCAGGCAATTATCCTCTGTCCGACCAGAGAACTTGCTATTCAGGTATCAGAAGAATTAAAAAGACTGGCAAAATATAAGAGAAGAATTTATACTCTCCCGGTTTATGGTGGACAGTCAATCGGACGCCAGATCAAAGCTCTTAATAAAGGTGTACAGATTGTTATTGGTACTCCAGGTAGAGTAATGGACCATATTCGTCGTGGAACTTTAAAACTTGACAATATAGATTATTTTGTCCTTGATGAAGCTGATGTAATGCTCGATATGGGCTTTATTGATGATATTGAAACTGTTTTAAGAGATATTCCAGATGACAGACAGACTCTCTTCTTTTCTGCTACTATTCCCAAATCAATTAAAAGATTGAGTAAAAAGTATCAGAAAAACTCAGAGTTTTTAAGAGTGGCTCACGAAAAATTAACCGTTCCTTCTATTGATCAGTACTACTATGAGATTAGAAGACACGATAAACTTAAAGCTTTAACCAGAATTCTTGACTTAAGCAGTCCGGAACTGGCTATTGTTTTCTGTAACACCAGAAAAATGGTTGACGAGCTGAATATTAAACTGCAGGCTCGCGGTTATTTATCTGATGCTATCCACGGTGGTTTAAACCAGAATCAGCGTGATCGGGTAATGGGTAAATTCAGAAATGGAATTATCGAAGTACTTGTAGCTACAGATGTAGCAGCCCGCGGTATTGATGTAGATGATGTAGAAGCAGTATTTAACTATGATCTACCACAGGATACTGACTATTATGTACACAGAATTGGTCGTACAGGTAGAGCAGGGAAAAGTGGTGAAGCTCACAGTTTTGTAGTTGGTAAGGATATCTATAAGTTGAGGGATATTCAAAAATATACAAAATCAAAAATAAAAAGATCAGAGATTCCTTCTCAGTCTGATATTGAAGCGGCACAATTTGAGCAGTTTAATGATGAACTGAGCAGTTATATGGATTCTGCTGATTTAGGAAAATATATTGAGTTAATTGAAGACTTAGTTGATGAGCAGTATTCTGCCCTTGAAATTGCAGCTGCTTTAATGAAAAAGTCAATGGAAAGAGAAGATAATGATGATAATCAGGCTGAAAACTCAGGTCAGAGCTTTGGTGATACTGGAGCTGAGCCAGGAATGGTTAGATTATTTATCAATATTGGTAAAAAAGATAGGGTTTCTCCCCGCCACATTGTTGGAGCTATTGCTGGTGAAACAGGAATGCCCGGCGGCTTAATTGGAGCAATTGATATCTATGATAACTTTACCTTTGTGGAAGTTCCCAGAGAAAAAGGTCATGAAGTATTACAGATCATGAAGGACAACTACATTAAAGGAACTAAAGTTAACATTGAAGCTGCAAGAGCTAAGTAAAACGATAAAAAAATAGATTATATAACAAAAAGGTACTGAGAGCAGATCGCTCCCGGTACCTTTTTTTGTCTTTAGTTTTTGAAGTTTTTTAAGGAACAGCAATTAGAGCAGCTGCCAGTCCGGTTTGACCTGAATCAGTACTTGTTAATTCATCATAATTAATTACCATAATTGAAGCAAAATCAGTCTCAGCTAAAGTTACCTGTGTAACTAGACTTAGTTGGTTATTAGTAATATCTAAAACTCTATCAGTTGAACCTGAAAAGTATCTTTTACCCAGAGAAATTATTCCTACAGTTTCTGCTACATTTTTAGTATCAAGGTTTGCAGTCAAACTAAATCCATTACCGTCATCCTTACTATTTTCTGTTTTAATCCCAGAAATAACTGGCGATTCGGAATTAGCATCTGAAACTTCATTCGGGGTTTCAGTCATACTGACCAATTCTTCTTTTTTATTATCATAAGTTAAACTATCTATCTCATAGGTTAAAGTACCACCTTTGTTAATAGGTTTTAAATCACTATTTTGAGGATCACCATTAATTGTATAATCAAAAATTAGTCTAATTCTACCAGCAGTTAAAATTCCGGTACCCTGGTCAGCCACTGGCTCCATAATTTCCAAATCTTTTAAATTAATGTTTTGAGTCCATTCATAATCATTTAATCTTCCTTCAGAAGAATATTTTGCAAATAACTGATTTAATGACTGTTTAACAACACTTTCCGGCCCATCTTCACTCTCTAAATAATTACCTACTATAGTCTCAGTTTTCAACTCACCAATAGCAGAACATCCTGTTAAAACAAAGCTAAGTGACAGAATGAGAAATAATATTATAATTATCTTTTTTTTATTCATTATTATTCTTCTAATTTATATATTTTAGTATCTTTAGCTTTTATGTTAGTTAAATCTGCTGAATAAAATAATTAAACCTTCTTAAACAGCCTTAAATCTCCAGACTCTGGAAGAAAAATCTTCTTTTAGATAGGGAACTTTAATGCCATAATTCATCAGTTCATCCCCACCATAAATTTCTCCACTATTTAGCTCCTTATAATCACTCTCAGGGTCCAAGCCTTTCAGTTTTAAAGTCTCTTCTTTCGGATTAGGGCTCGCCAGCACCTGATAAAATCCTGCCAGAACTTCTTCTCTGTCCTGACTGAGATAAGACCAAGCAGTAAAGTTATCTGCAAAGGGACTCCGCAGTCGGTAGAAATCACCAAACTGCACCAGCTCTCTAATCTCTTTATAGTTATTAACCTGTTTTTTGACAGCTTCCATTTCTTTTTCATTTAATTCTGTAATATCAAGTTCATAGCCCAGGTTGCCGAAACTTGCCACATCATAGCGCATTTTAAGTGAAGTACTGCGCTCTACCTGGTGGTTTGGAACAGCAGATACATGAGCACCCATCGAAGATGAAGGATAAACTAATGAAGTTCCATACTGAATCTTTAATCTTTCTACAGCATCAGTATCATCACTGGTCCAGGTCTGCGGCATATAATGGAGCATTCCCGGATCAAAGCGGCCGCCACCACCGGCACAGCTTTCAAACAATACTTCCGGGAATCTGGAAGTAATCTCTTCTAAAACTCTGTAAAGACCCAAAATATAGCGGTGGTTTAACTCACTCTGATGTTCAGCCTCCAGCTCTAAAGAACCATATTCAGTCATCGGTCTATTCATATCCCACTTAACATAGGCAATATCTGCTTTCTCTAAAATCGCAGAAACCCGCTCAATAATATAATTCTGAACATCACTGCGGCTTAAATCTAAAATTAACTGCTGCCTGGATTCTGAGGACTTTCTTTCTGGGACCTGGATGGCCCATTCTGGATGTTCACGGTATAAATCACTGTCTGGAGAAACCATTTCCGGCTCAAACCAGAGGCCAAAATCCATCCCCAATTTATTAATTTCATGAGCTAAATATTCTAAACCGCCCGGCAGCTTTTCTTGATTTACATACCAGTCCCCTAAAGAAGAAGTGTCATCATTTCTCTCTCCAAACCAGCCGTCATCAAGCACAAATAATTCGATATCTACTTCTGCAGCAGCTGCTGCCATCTCTAATATCTTATCTGTATCAAAATCAAAATAGGTACCTTCCCAGTTGTTGATCAAAACCGGCCGCTGCTGGTCTCTATGTTTACCTCTAACCAGTCGACTTCTGTATAACTGATGAAAGTTTTGAGACATCTTATTTAAACCCTGATCAGAATAATTCATTACAACTTCTGGTGTCTGGAAGCTCTCTCCACCTTCCAAAAGCCAGTTAAAGGTAAAAGGATTAATACCCATTGTTAATCTTGTCTTACCATAGTGATTGCACTCTGCCTGGGCGATAAAATTAGCTGAGTAAACAAGACTGAAACCATAGGCCTCTCCTCTGTACTCATCAGTCTCCGGCTCAACTAAAGCCACAAAAGGATTCTGCTGGTGGCTGCTGCCACCTCGTTTGCTGTCAATTTTGGTTATTCCCTGCTCCAGTGGGCGGCGGATAATATCTCTTTCTCTGCCCCAGGCTCCCGAAAGCTGCAGCAGCTCTAAGTCTTTATTATCAAAATCAACACTCATTGAAAGTGCTCTATTGAGATTCAGCTTCTCATCACCCTGATTTTTAAAATTAGCTGAGCGGGTAAGTATCGGATAATCCTTAAAAATTGTATAGCTTAAAACTACCTCCAGCTCAGTTACCTCATCATAGAGGCTTATCTCCAGAGTTTCTGCTTCAGATTCTTTTTCAACATAAGTTGAGGGCAGACCGGCTAGTTCTTTTTTGCCACTGTAAATTTGATGATCCTGATATTTTAGGTCACTGATAATTGAGCCGTTTTCTGCTTCAACCTGATAGGCGGGCTCCCTAAAATCAGACTGGCCGAAAGAAGGATATTCGCGGGCTATATTTTCTAAGATAAAGCCTGTATCGTCTTTAAGAGCATAGGCCTCATAGGGCCGGTGCTGAGAGATATCATAGCGATCCAACCTTTCAGCTTTTTTAATTTTTTTACCCCAGTAGAGATGACCTAGCTGGTCATTTTTTAATATTTTTATCACATAACTTATTTCTTCATTTTGCAAATGAAAAATTTCTCGCTCTTTAAAAAATTCAATCAGCATTATTCTGCCTCCATTTAATTTTTTCGACATGAAACGACATAAAGCGGGTGGTACCAGGTACCTGGACATGGAAGTTTGATTACTGGTATTTTTTAAGCTGCATTATTTTGTAATAAAGTTCTTCTGCCGATTCTGCCATCTGTTCAATTGAATATGACTCAGCCATTTTTCTGGCATTTTGCGCAATTTCTTCAAAATCATCAGTATTTGTTAATAGTTCTTCAATCTGTTTACTCCACTTTTCTGTATCCTCTTCAGTTTTAAAACCATTATATCCATTTTCTATAACATCATCAATTCCACTTGATTTAACCGCAACTACAGGGTTATAGCCGGCCATTGCTTCCAGTAAAACCATCCCCTGGGTTTCAGTTGTTGAGGCAAAAACAAAGAGATCTGCAGCCAGATAATATTTGGCCATTTCTCTAAAGTCTACAGCACCAATCAGTTCTATCTCCTTTTCAAGGCTGTTATTTTTAATGAATTCTTCCACATTTTTCTTTTCAGAACCGCTGCCGATAATAATCAATTTAAAGTTGAGCTCAGTATTTTCCCTTAACTTTTTTATTCCTTCTAAAAGGAAAAATAGATTTTTTTCCTGAGAAAGCCTGGAAACTGAAATTAACAGGTGCTCAGCATCTCCGATTAGTTTGTCTCTCAGGGCATCAATTTCCTCCTGCTGACAGTCATAATAGTCAAAATCAATCCCTGTCGGCATTACCTTAATAAATCTGCTAACTCCGACATTGCGCAGATACTCTTTTGTTGATTCCGTGGGAGCAAATACCGCATCAGTATTATTAGCAAAGTTTCTAATTAAAAAGTGTGAGAGCCTGTTTTTAAAAAATTTACGCATAAATAAGATATTGGGTACATAGTGAGAATATTTCTCCAGACGTGTGTGATAGGTAAAAGCAAGCGGCAGATTAAATTTCTCAGCCAGCTTTCGGCCCTTATTTCCCAGCCAAAATGGGTGATGAGAATGAACTAAGTCAAAATCTCCATTCTTAAAGTCTTTTTTGATCTTCGGAGAATAAATATTGGTTACAGGAAATTCCAGTCCTGCTTCTTCATAATGATAAAGTGAATTACAGCGAATAATATTTGATTCATCCTCAGTTTCTTCTTTATAATCTGGAGCAAAAATTTTTACCTGGTGTCCTCTCTTCCGCAGTGCCTTAGCTAGACGCTGAATTGATATTGGAACCCCACCAATAACAGGGAAATAGTTGTTGGTAAACATAGCAATTTTTAGTTTCTGATCTTTAATTTCATTATCAGCATAAGCAAAATCCCGGTAATAATCTACCTCTTTATTAATTTCACGATGCAGAATAAAAAATATAGTTAAACCGATAAACAATACCAGTAAAATATTAATATAATTTGCATAGAAAAACGACTGTAAAGCTACCCAAATATTAACCATAATTTTCGAAAAAGTACTGGGATTATTTTCTAAACGCTCAACACTAATTTCAATCCCACTTTCTGAAACATTAACAAAAAGATAATGGTAAAAACTCTTTTCATTATCAAAAATCAATTCACCACCTGCACCACCGGTGATATAATAATTAATTCCTTTAATATTTTCATGATGATATAATTCTATATTCGAAGAAAAAACAGTGTCAACATTGTATTCAGCAAAAAGATTTTGATAAAAAGTCCTCAATTCATTAGAAGCTATATATTTAATACTGTCATCCAGCAAATACTCAGTATCTAGTTTAATTGGCGGCTTATTCATTATAATAAATTTTTTATCATAATCTCTGGCCTGCTCTAGCTCATTTTTCAACCACTGCTTCTGCCAGTTAAGATTTGTGTTTTCAGTAGTATCCAGAAATATAAAATAAGAATTATCAACTTGAAATGAAAAATAAAAAGGTCCAAAATACTTATAAAAGTTTTCATTACCATCATCTTGTATTTCCTTGCTTCCAACAGCAGTTAAAAATGGTATCTTAAGCTTTTCTAAAGTTCTATAAAAGACTCTGTACTTACTTTCGTCACCATCCCGAAGGTTATTACCGGTTGAAATAATAAAATCCGCATTTTTCTGATTAATTTTTTCCAGAATTCGATTATCAAATATTGCAATCGAGTTCTCAATATTTCCAACTACGGCAAAGCTGTATTGATCATCATCTATATTTTCTTTAATAATCTCCATATTCCTGACATTAACTGCATTAAAGTCCTGAATATTATAGGGTGCATAAATCTTATAAGAGATTATAATCAAGATAATTATAATAAAAATAAATATATATATTTTGCTTTTACTCTTCAACTTTAATGCCCCCTCTGATGATTAGGTAGAAAAAGACAAATATTCCTATAAAAATACCTATATATTTGCTGAAAAATCTCCAGTAAAATAAAAGTGGAAATAGATCACTCTGGTCTACAAATCTAGCAAATAATAATGAATAACCTCCTTCAGCTATTCCTGCTGCTCCTGGAGTTGGAGCAAAGTACATGATAAAAACAACAAGAATTTGAAAAATTAGTATCTGATAAAAAGAAACACTATTATATCCGAGACCTTTGAGTATTAAATATGAAAATGAGAATTCAGACAGCAAAAATATGACTGTAAAGAAAAATGACAAAAACACAAAAATTTTCTTACCCTGAATAAAAAAAGCAAAGTCTTCAGAAAAGAGTTCAAGGTGTTCAAAGATATATCTAATAGTTTTTCTAAATCTCTTTTTACTCAGCAGATGTTTAGACTTCAAAAAATAAAATAATTTATATATAAGTTTCATAATTAATCTGACCTTAAAAATTAAAAGATAAAATATAAAGATATAAAGGGCCAGAAAAACTGCTAAGTAAACAAAAACATAATCTCCAGGCAGCAGATTAAGCATCGATTTATTTCTAAAGATAATTAGAGGGACACTCAAAAAGAGCATTGTAGCTGACAAAAGAGTTCTGATAATTACAGCTGCTGATGACTTGCCCAGAGGAATTCCTTTTTTCTGTAAAAAATAAACCTGAGCAAAACCACCTCCTGTAGCCAGTGGAGTAATATTTGAGATAAAGATATTGATAAATACCAGCTTATAGACATTCCAAAAAGAAATATCAGCATTTAAAGTTTTTAAGACAAAATATAGCCTTAAAGCATCAAAAATGTAATAAAAAAACAAAAGTCCCAGGATAGAAACTATAATTGCCGTTGGAAAAGTAAAAATTACATCTAAATTACTGCCCTGAGAATAAACTTTATTAATATAGTATAAAGTAACAGCCGAAATAACAACAAAAAGCAAAAAATAAAGAAGAGAATTTTTCAAATTGAAATATTTATCTATAAAATTTTTATCTTTTTTTGCCATTAATATTCTCCCTTCTAACAAAACAACAGTTTTGATAAGATCAACAAATTATATCTTAACAAATCTGAATTAAAAATTACTCAAAAAAATAAATTTCTAAAACTATTATATTATATTGAAGGATAAAAGTAAAAATTTAACTCTGAACTTTTAATAAAGTTCTTTAACTAAAATCTTCTTTTATAAACTATATCATTTATGTCTTTAATGTCAAGAAGCTAAGGAATTAATTATATTTAAACAGTTTTTTAATTTAGAAAAATATATCCAAATTTGCGCAAAAAAAGAAATCCGACAGATAACTGTCGGAATGAATTAAAGTTATTCAATTTAGTGAAAAGTTATTTAGCAATTTTTTCTTTAAAAAACACTAACTAATTAATCTTTTTACAGGAATCTCTCTCAATTATATTTGCGGGAACAATCGTATGCTGATATTTATTGATCTGACCATTTATTACGCCAATTAATAACTCTGTTGCCTTATTTCCCAAAAGATATATGTTTATATCGACAGTAGTTAGAGGTGGTGAAACAATCTTTGACATTGGGTTATTATTAAATCCAACTATTGAAATATCATCTGGAATTTTAAGATTCATATCATTCATAGCCTGCATTATTGTATAAGCCATAGTATCACTAATTCCATAAAAAGCAGTCACTTCAGGATTATTTTTAATAACTTTTTGAGCAATCTCATAAATACTGTGGTGTTCAATTTTGTCAGATTGAATAATCAAATCCTTATTTACTTTAAGCTTGTTTTTAGAAAAAGCATTTTTATATCCCTGCAGTCGGTCTTCATTCATAATATAATTTTTATTCCCCATAATCATGGCTATATTTTGATGACCATTTTTAATTAAATAATCAACAACCTTTTCACTGGCATTTATATTATCATTATTTACCCAGTAATATTTTTCTTCTGCTTCAGGTCTGCCGACAATCACAAATGGAAAATCAATTTTTGTTAATTCATCTATTAGTTCATCTTCTTTTTTTGATCTTAATAATAAAACACCATCAATCTGTTTACCTTTAACCGCATTTAAAACTGTCTTTTTTTCCTCATCTTCACTATTACTGGTAAGTAATAGCAGGTTAAAGCCTTTAGAATGAGCCAGCACTCCAATCCCCCGTAAAATCTCAGAATAAAAAGGATCAGCAAAGGCTTCCTCTGTTGAATAAGGAATCACCAGTCCCAGATTATGTGATCTCTGTTTTACCAGATTGCGGGCATTTATATTGGGATGGTATCCGATTTCATCCATTATTTTTCTAACCTTAACTTTGGTCTCTTCGCTAATTCTTGAACTGTCATTTATAACTCGAGAAACTGTTGACGGAGCTACACCAGCCTTTTTAGCCACATCTTTTAAAGTAGACATATTGATCAATCCTTATAGTTTAGTTGAGATTAAGTTAAATCTCTATGAATATTATATAACAATTTTACTCAGATTTAAATCTAATAAACAATAAATATAAACTTGAGTTACTTCTCTATATAATTATCCTTTTACTCCACCTAAAGTTAGTCCTCCAACTAAGAACCTTGATAACAGTAAGAAAATAGCCATCACTGGAAGCATAATCAATACTGAAGCTGCAGCAAATTCTGCCCAGGCTGTATTAAACTGTCCGGCAAGATTTGTTAAACCAACAGGTAATGTATATAAGCTGTTATCAGTCATTACAACTCGGGCAACCATATATTCATTCCAGGCTGTCATAAAAGAAAATAAAGCTGTAATTACCAGTGCCGGTTTGGCAAGCGGTAGAATGATTTTATAAAAAGCCTGAAACTGATTTAAGCCATCAACAAGTGCTGCTTCTTCAAGACTTTCTGGAATTGTATCATAATAACCCTTCATCTGCCAGACACAAAGGGGTAAAGCAGTTGAAGAATACATTATTATTAAGCCGATATGTGCTTTAGCCATTCCAAGGAAAGGAACTACAATTGTCTGCTGAGTTAAACCAAATTGAGATAATAAGATATACATCGGCAGCAGAAGCATTGTGGCCGGAAACATCTGAGTTAATAAGAAAAATGTTAATCCAGATTTGCGCCCTGGAAATCTTTTACGCGAAAAAACATAACCCGCTGTTGAAGCAAGTGAAACACCAATTATTACGGTGAAAAAAGTAACCAGAAGCGAATTCCTAAGCCAGACTAAAAAACCTTTGTCAAAAATTAAAGTTTTATAAGCATCAAATGTTGCATTATCAGGAATAATAGCCAGACTAGTTGAGTGAAGAGAATCATTTGGTCTTAAAGATGTACCAAAAACTCTTAAAGCTGGGTAAACAGCTATAATTACAGAAATAATTAAAATAATGTGGAAAAGTATTTTTTTCCATTTACTATCTTTTTTAACTGACATTTAATAACCTCCTTTTAGTCCTCATTAATATAGTCAATAAAGCTAATTGCCCAGACCAGTAAAATCACAAAAATAATTATTGAAAATGCTGCTGCATAACCATAGCGGTAAAATTCGAATGCAGAACGATAAACATGAGTAACCAAAATATCTATTTTGTTGGTTAGAGTATTTTGAGTTAAAAGATAAATCACTCTTAAATTATTAAATGTCCAGACAACACCTAAAATAACAGCCGGAAGCATTACCGGCTTCAATAACGGCAGTGTAATATGTTTAATCTGCTGCCAGCTGCTGGCTCCATCAATTTCTGCAGCCTCATAAAAATTAGGGTCAATACTCTGCAGACCACCTAAGGCAATCATCATCATAAAAGGAATCCCCAACCAGATATTTACAATTAAAGCTGCACTAAAACCTGTACTGGCCTGACTTAACCAGGCAACTCCAGGGACACCAATTTTTCTTAAGAGTAAGTTTACTGCACCATAGCGGAAATTAAACATTCCCTTCCAAATTAAAACAACAATATACTGCGGAATCGCCCAGGGTATAACTAATAAGGTTCTATAAATAGATTTAAACATTAAATCTCGATCTAGTATAATAGCATAAAAAATTCCAAAAGTTACATGAGCCACAACATTAATAACTGTCCAGGCCACTGTTCTTGCTAAAATAATCCAAAAAGAGCTTTCTGTAATGATTTTGATAAAATTATCAATTCCAATATAAGTTAGTTTATCACTCTGAATAAACTGCCTCATATTATACATATTAAGATTAGAAAAAGCTAATCTAAAATTATAAAAAAACGGATAGATCACTACAAATAATACTACAATAAATGCTGGTAAAAGCATCAAATAAGAAAATTTATGTTCTCTCCAAAAATCTTTAAGCGAAAAATTTGATAAGGCTGATGTAAACCTTAAGTTTTCACCAGGTTGACTCATTTAATTACCTCCCTTTTCATAAAGAAAAAGAGGGGTTTAACCCCTCTTTTTAATTTTAAATTAAGATCTTTACTGCATACTCTTGATGTTTTGTTCAGCCTGCTGCTGCATCTGTTCTGCAGCTTTTTCTGGTGCCAAACTTCCACTCATAACACTCTGCAGAGCTGGTCTAACTGCATCCCAGATACCTCTCATTTCAGGTACTACAGGCATTGCTCTACCATATCTAAGCTGTTCGGCAGAACCTCTCATGATTGGATCATTCTGAATCTGAGGTAATCCATAAGCCTGATCATTACTTGGCAGAAAGTTATTATTTACATAAAGTTCCTGAGCTGCAATACTAGTCATAAAGTCAATAAATTTAATCGCAGCAATTTGTTTTTGTTCAGCTAAGCCAGACATCATAATAAATCCTTTACCACTTGTCATTGGCTGACCATATTTACCAGTTTTTTCGAACTTAGGAATTGGAGCAACACCTAAATCAATATTTTCGGCATTTTTATAGCCTTCAATTGACCAGTCACCATTTATAATAAAGGCGACATTACCTTCTTTAAACAGGCTGTCCATTAAGTTATAGTCAGCTTCTTTGGGTACAATTTGATGCTTAAACTTAAGATCATGAACAAACTGCAGTGAATCAACAGTAGCTTCTGTATTTAGAGTTGGGTTATATTCTTCATCAAAAACCCAGCCGCCAAAACCACCGTGGAAAGCAGCCCACCAGAATGGCTCATTTAAGTTATAAGCTAAACCGTACATATCCATCAGGTCATCTCCATCTTTATCAACTGTATGCTTTTTAGCAACTTCAATTAATTCATCCCATGTTTTTGGTGCTTCATCTACAATATTTTTATTATACATCAGCATTAGGTGATTACCCATAGTTACTGGAACACCATAAATTTTTCCATGTAAGCTCATACCAGGCAGAGCGGCTTTGATATATTTATCTTTCATATCCTGACTCATCAGCTCATCTAATGGCTGAGCAAGTCCCATAATAGAGAATGGACCAATATGATCAAACGGACTTAATACTAAATCTGGTCCCTGGCCACCCATATAAGCAGTTTGAGTGTTCTGCCTTAAATCCTCAACACTACCTGCATGTGTTCTTTCTACCGTAACATTTGGATATTTGTTCTCAAACTTTTCAATTAGTGGATCTAAAATCTCAGTATCGATTCTTTCTTCGTCAGCTTCCCAGAGCTTAAGGGTTACTTCTTCAGTAATTTCTTTTTTGTCCAGATCCTGCTGAGCAGCAGCACCTACAGAAAAGATAAGGGATAAAGCTAAAACAAAGATTGAAACTGTGATAATTGACTTTCTCATTAAAAATTCCTCCTTTTAATTTGTTGTGACTTAGCTTAATTCTATGGTAATTTTATTTATAACAACTGGAACTTTAAATTCCAGTGTGTTATCAGAGTAAGAAAACTCACTTAATTCATTACCATCAACATAAATTGTTTGAGGATCCTTATTTAAATTATTGAAAACCAACTTATAATCTTTAAATTCCTGCTGATAGTTTTCTTCTTTTCTTTCTATATTAAAAATTATCTGATTGTCAGTATACTGATAGTTAAAATCAGTTAGATTGTAGACCCCATTCTGGTAGTTGTAGGAAATACCATCATCATCATAAAGACTGTAACTTCCCAGATTATTATCTTCTGATACAAATAGATTTAATTCTAGAGTCTCAATCTCTTTTTCATCTACATAATTTAACTTCTCATTAAGCGGAATAATACTTCCCGCTCTAACAAAGAGTGGTAGAGTATCTAATGGTGCATCTACTATTATATGCTCTCCACCTTGATAGATTTCTTTTGTCCAGAAATCAATCCATTTTCCTTCCGGCAGGTAGAGCATTCTTTTATCCTGATCCGGCTGGTAGACCGGAGCAGCCATTAGACTCTCACCAATCATAAACTGATCAGATAAATTTTCGCATTTTTTATCTTCCGGGAATTCCATAATTAACGGCCTTATAACAGGAATACCTGTCTGAGAAGCCTGATAGAATAGGTTATAAAGATGAGTGATAAATTTATACCTCAACTCAATATATTCTTTAATTATCTTTTCATATTTCTCTCCAAAGGACCAGGGTTCCTGAGAAATTGCTCTAACCTCACAGTGGTTTCTAAAGAAAGGGACAAAGGCTCCCATCTGAGTCCAGCGGGTTAGAAGCTCACCATTAGTGTTGCCGGTAAAACCACCAACATCTGTTCCACAGAAGCTAACACCTGACAGGCCAAGATTCATCAGCATCGGCATCGCAACTTTTATATGATCCCAGAAACTGCGGTTATCTCCTGTCCAGACAGCAGAATATCTCTGAATACCGGCAAAACCGGCTCTGGTCAGCACAAAAGGCCTTTCATTGGCAAGACTTTCCTTGAGGCCTTCAAAAGTAGCCTTATCTTCTAAAAAACCATATAAATTGTGAAATCTGCGGTGAGTTCCAGGATCACCATCATTTTGATGCATTACATTAACATCCATGGTGTCTGTTTCGTTAAAAGCAGCCGGTTCATTCATATCATTCCAGATACCCTTAACTCCTAAATCTACATAATCTTTCTGCAGTCCGGCCCACCAGTCTCTTACCTTTGACTGGGTAAAATCGGGAAAAGCACAGTTGCCCGGCCAGACCTTATCTATAAAAACTTTACCATCAAGATATTTACAGAAATAATCATTTTCCATACCTTCCTGATAAAGTTTATATTCTGGATCTCTTTTTACCCCGGGATCGATAATTGTGACTCCCTTAATCCCATTTTCAGCCATATTTCTAAACATTGCCTCAGGATCAGGAAAGCGGTCTTCATCCCAGGTGTAAATCTTATATTCGTCCATATAATGAATATCAAAATGGAAGGCATCACAGGGAATTTCTTTATCCCTAAATGTTTTTACCAGTTCATCCACTTCAGCCTGTGGATAATAGCTGTAGCGGGACTGGTGGTAGCCGAGCGACCATTTTGGTGGTAAGGGCATAGTACCAGTTATTTTTGAATATTTTTGGACTACTTCTTTCAGAGATGGTCCGTTGAAGAAATAATAGTCTAAATCTCCACCTTCAGACCAAAAAGAATAGTAATCCTGTCCTTCACTGCCCAGATCGAAAAAACTTTTATATGAATTATCAAAATAAATACCGTAACTGTTTTCAGGACTGTAGGAAATCAAAAATGGAATTGACTGATATAAGGGGTCAGTATCGTCAACATGAGGAACAAAAGTATCATGGTTCCACATTTCATAACGTCTGCCCTTTTTATCAAGCCAGCCCGTCTTTTCTCCCAGACCATAGAATCTTTCGCTGTTCTCAAAAGATTTCCAGGCTCTAACTTTCTGCTTTTTCCAGCCCAGAGCATAATCACTGTGATCTTGATGGATTAGATTACCTTTCTGATCAAAGACACTGAGCAGAAATTTATCTTTCCTAACTGAAAGCTTTAGTGCTTCAGTTTTAATGATTATTTTTTCTTTATTTTCTTCAACTTCAAAATTATCATAGCTTAGACTATGGTCAATTACAGCCTCAGTTGTCTTATAATTAATAGGCTGATTAGAATGAGCCATAATCAATCTAAAAATATCAGCTCTTAAAAATTCTATTGTTAAACTGGCATGTTCAAAATCAAATATAACTTGATTAGCTTTAATTTCATAATTTAGAACACCCTGCAGCTTATGATAATCATTACTGTCATCTCTGCTTTTGCCCTGAAGTAGAGCTTCACTATTATCCATCAACATAACCCCTCTCACACTTTAGCTTACTATAATTAAAAGTTATTGCGCAATCGTTTGCACATTTCGACAAAAAAATATTGTTTTTATTTGTTCACTATTTGTTCGTTAATTCAATGTTAATATATTTTTAATCTTTTTGCAAGGGTTTTTTAGAATTTTTTTAGCTAATATGTAAAAATTATGTCAGATCTGTTATAATAACTATTAATATAAGGATAATACAAATAGGGGTGAAATAATTTGGATCACACACAAATAAGAAACGCTTTAAAGAATTGCGAAAAACTAATTTTATTTCAAGAAATCAAAACTAACAGTCTAATTCTCAATTTAAAAGAGAATTTAAATGATGAAAATAAATCGGAGCAGGTTCTAACTGATTTAATCTATCAACTGATTGATTTAAGTATTAGAGAAGGTCTGCAGGGTGATATCTGGCATAATTATCTCAAAAAAATAATTACTGCCTCCGAAAATATTTTTAGCTTAAAGGCTGAAAAAGGAGAAATTACAGCAGAATCCAGTTTATATAAACTGGCAGCAAATGACCTCAAAATTATCAATAAATTATTTGCTTTTTCTTTTAGTGACTTAGCTTCAATTTCTGGTTTAACAGGATTTGGGTATCTAAGCGATTTTAAACTTGCAGCTTCTGATCTCAATATAGAAAAAGAAGAATTATTTCAGCCACTCTTTGCCAGCTCTAATCATGAAGACAATTTGGAAGCACTGCTGGATTTCTACTATCAGCACGGGGCCTCAATATTAAATGAGAGCAGAGCTTTTTACTGGCAGAATAATAAATTAAGCCGGGTAAATAACCCTGATTCAATAACTTTTGATAATTTAATATCCTATCAGAACACGCAAAAAAAAACTGATAGAAAATACTGAGAGCTTTTTAAATGGATTTCAGGCTCATAATGTCCTCCTCTATGGAGATAGTGGTACGGGAAAATCATCTTCAGTTAAGGCATTAGTAAATAAGTTTTATCAGCTGGGACTGCGCTTAATAGAAATCAGCAGCTCCCAGATCAAGGAATTACCTGCTATTCTCGAGTATTTAAACGAGCGCGGCCTTAATTTTATAATTTTTATGGATGATCTTTCTTTCGAAGAATTTGAAACTGAATATAAATACCTTAAAGCAGTTATGGAAGGTGGTATTGAATCCAGACCGGACAATGTTCTCTTCTATGCCACCAGCAACCGCAGACATCTGGTCAGAGAAAAGTGGCAGGACCGGGAATCTGAAGTTCATGAAAATGATATTTTAAATGAAAAATTATCACTTTCAGAAAGATTTGGCCTGACCTTAATGTTTAGCAATCCCTCTCAGGCTGATTATCTGAAGATAGTAAAAAAACTGGCTGCCCAGGCAGAGCTAAAACTTAAAAATAGTGAGCTGGAAAAACGTGCTCTCCAGTGGAGCAGATGGAATAACGGCCGCTCAGGGCGCACGGCTCGCCAGTTTATCGATCAGCTAAAAAAAGAAATGCACTGGCAAAATAATTAGAATAAAAAATTATAAATTAAGCTCAAAATCAAATACCGTTCTTTAAACTGAAACAGCTTTTTAACTGTTATTTTTAAAGAACGGTATCTTAAGTTTATTTACCTGTCAGATTATTTGCCTGCCAGATGTAATTATAGTTAAACTTATTATTTTACTTTGGAATTGGATATAATTTACCGCCATGACTTTCTAAAAAGCCTTTTAATTCTTCTATTTCTGCTTCGGAAATTTTTAAGTTTTCGTCATTCTTTTGATAGATATTTAAAGCAAGATCAATCATCCTGTTATCACCAGGGCTGACAGCTGTATCTACATCCTGAGACAGGGTAAATTCAAGTGCCAGTTCAGCCAGGCGGTCATTATCATAAATCGGCTTATACCAGGTGTTATAATTATTCTGACGGCCATCCTGCCACTGCCGCTGAGCCAGAGCTTTGATTGCAATGATGCCCATCTCTTTTTCTCTGGCCTTTTGAATTACTTCAGGACCCTGATTATAATTAAACCAGTAGTTCCAGTTAATCGGAAACATCACTGTATCAAAATTATAACTTTTTATTAATTTCAAAGCAGCCCATTCTTTATGAGCGGAAAATCCAATATTTTTAACTAAACCCTCTTCTTTTGCTTCGATGATTGCCTCCAGTGCTCCACCTTCTCCCAGAGCACTGTTTAAAGCATTCTCATCTGTAACCTCGTGCAGCTGGTAGAGATCAAAATAGTCAGTATCCAGCAGTTTCAGTGATTCTTCCATGTCTTTTCTTACCTGTTCCTTTGTTTGACCTGGTTCAGTTTTATTTGCCAGATAGACTTTATCTCGAAACGGCTTAAGTGCCGGTCCCAGAATATTTTGAGCATTTCCGTAAGTAGGTCCCACATCAAAAAAGTTAATTCCCTTCTTAACTGCATTTTTTACAATCTGGTTGGCTTCTTTTTGAGGTGTATCCATTAACATTATTCCGCCGAAACTTATTTCAGAAACATTTAAACCTGTTTTTCCAAGTTTTCTAAACTTCATAAATTATTCACCCCTTTTATACTTCTTAGTTATTCTCTATATGCAATAATAATACATTTAAAGAAAAATAACAAGGAGCCTGCTCTATTAGAACAAACTCCCTTAATTAATTTATTTTTATTTTTCTAATTTAATCTTCACTGCTGCCTCAACTTCAAAAGCCACATTTAAACCAGGGTAGCCAAAGTATGGTTCTCCATTTTCCTGCCAGAAGATTTCCTGAATTCTGCCGTGACGGTTGGGATCATAAAGTGGATTGCCCTCAATTTTTTCGTAGGATCTGGCATGATAGACCAGCAGATCAGTAACTCCATCTTCAGATCTGGTAAACGAATTATGGCCGGGGCCATAAAGAGATGTTTCTGCTGAAGTCTCTAAAACAGGTTTTTCAGTCTTTGTCCAGGAACTGCGATCCAGCAGATCACTATCTTGATCGGCAGCTAAAACCCCCATACAATAAGATGCTCCTGTTTCACTGGCAGAAAAACTAACGTATATTTTTCCATTTCTTTTGATTACCGCCGGTCCTTCATTAACATCAAAACCAATTTGCTCCCAGTCATATTCGGGTTCTGAAAGTAAATGCTGTTTTTTTATAGTCCAGGGGTTTTCCATTTCTGCAATATAGAGATTAGAAATAGTGTCCTCAGCAACCTTTTGAGCCCAGATTAAATATCTTTTACCCTGATGTTCAAAAGTTGTTGCGTCAAGACTGAAGCTCTCAAACTCAATATTTATCTCACCCTTTTCGACCCAGTTACCTGTAAGCGGATTATCATCCTGACATTCCAGAACATAGGGACGGATAGCCCAGACATCGTCTTCTCTGCCGGCAGCATAATAAATATACCATTTACCATCAATATAATGAAGTTCCGGAGCCCAGATATGTTTGCTCATTTCTCCCTCATCATATTTTTCCCAGAGCAGATATTCTTCTGCCTCTTTTAAGTCACTTAACTTTTGGGCTCTCCGCAGAACAATTCGATCATAATCAGGATAAGAACCGGTAAAATAATAATAGCCATCAATGTGCTGATAGATATAGGGATCAGCTCTCTGCTCTACCAGCGGCTCCGGATAACTAAGCTGATTAATCTTTCCTTTAAGCAATATTTCCCCTTCACTTTTCAGCTTATCTAAGTTCAAAGCTTCCCAGCTGACACCACGATAGCTAAATTTATCATCAAGATAAATTTTTACTTTTTCAGGCAGCTTAATTTCTGCCGGTTCTGAAACTGTAATTTCCAAACTTTCTACTTCTGTAATTTTTTCAGTATAATTATTCATTTTTAGTCCCACCTAGTTTAAAGTAATTAAAGTTACAGAAGCAGCCGGTAGTTTTGCCTTGAGCTGATTGTCAGCTAGTTCTACTGCTTTTAATTTCTGTGGCTTTAAATTTTCTGGATTTTCAAAGCTGTTGTGGGCATTTAATTTATCTGCAGTTAAGACTCGGGCCTTAACCTGAGATAGGTTCAGTTTGTCTGCAAATAAGTTTGTATCCAATTCGATCTCTTTATGGGGATCTAAATTACAGACAGTAACATTAACTTCTCCCGCTTCATTAATAGAAGCAGAAGCATTTAGAGCTGGAATTTCCTGATCTTCAAATTTGTAATTTTCACTCTCCAGATCAAAGTGCAGCAGATCGGCATCCTGATGAACTTTATACATTTTAAATACGTGGTAGCTCGGAGTTAAGATCATATCTTCCTCATCAGTTAAAATCATTGCCTGCAGAACATTGTTAGTCTGGGCAATATTGGCCATTTTAACGCGGTCAGCATGCTGGTTAAAAATATTTAAAGTTACTCCAGCAATCAGCGCATCCCGCAGAGTATTCTGCTGATATAAAAAGCCGGGATTAGTACCGGGCTCAACATCATACCAGGCGCCCCATTCATCGACAATCATAGCAATTCTTTTTTCCGGGTCATACTGATCCATAATGGCACCGTGTTTTTTAATCAGTTCATCCATTTTAAGGGCTTTCTTTAAAGTGATAAACCATTCATCTTCTTTAAAATCAGTTGCTGAACCCTTTCCTTCCCAGAAATCACCGGGAATTGTATAATAATGAAGACTTAAGCCGTCCATCTGGCGGGCTGCATTTTTCATTAAAACTTCGGTCCAGTTATAATCATCTACATTGGCTCCACAGGCAATCTTAAAAATTTCATTATCCCCGTGGCTGCGGACATAGGTCTGGTAATTTCGGTACTGATCTGCATAATATTCGGGCCTCATGTTACCACCACAGCCCCAGTTTTCATTACCAACACCAAAATATTTTAAAGACCAGGGTTCTTCCCGACCGTTTTCTTTTCTCCAGTCTGACATAGGAGATTCACCATCATGAGTAATATAATCTACCCACTCCTGCATTTCTCTGATCGTACCACTGCCCACATTACCGGATATATATGGCTCAGCATCTAAGAGATCACATAATTCCATAAACTCATGAGTTCCAAAGTGGTTGTTTTCAGTTACATTACCCCAGTGAGTATTAACAATTGTTGCTCTTTCTTCTCTGGGACCAACACCATCTTTCCAGTGATATTCATCAGCAAAACAGCCTCCAGGCCACCTTAAAACTGGAATATCAATCGCTTTCAGTGCTTCAACTACATCTGTTCTAATTCCATTCTGGTTTGGAATCTCAGAATCTTCTCCAACCCAGAAGCCCTCATAAATACATCTACCCAGGTGTTCAGCAAAATGTCCGTAAATATTTTTATTTATTTTTTCTTTCTTTTCGTCTAAGTTAATATTTAATTTATTCATAATGCCACTCCTCGTCAATAATCAGCTTTTATTTTTATAAAGAATCCAGTTTCCACTTCTGACTGTCTAAATCTTGATCCTCTTTTTGAACTAAATAATCATCTTCCAATTTGGTTAAAGCTTTTCTGCTATTTCGATTTATAATTTTATAGATATTATCTCTTAAATTAATCAGTTCCCATTCCTGACAGATATGGCGGGTATTACTCCACTGCTGAACATCAGCACCATCAGCTTTGTCAGCATCTCCAACTTCTAAATATAGGAGACTGTTTTTGTTTTGAATCCTGTAATGATCAGCATCTACTGGATAGATCAGCCAGTGATTGGTATGGGCTTTCTGATTGTTATTACAGATAATTCTGGCTCTGGCTTCAGTTTTGGCAGCTTCTACTGCTGCAGTTTTCTGATTTTCTAAATTTCTAAGTTTATAATATGAATTAATTTTTAAATCATAATTTTTTATTTTTGGCCAGCCATCTTCCCAATCAAGTTCCTTAATAAAAAATCTATATTCCCCGCTGCGACGATGATAGGCATGGTGGACTAAATATTTATTTTCGAAAATATCCTGACCTCCATAGCCTGTAAACTCTTTATCAGCAGCAGCCAATATACTGCCTCCTTTTTCCATTAGAGAAATCCCATTCTGGTCATAATAGGGACCGGTTACTGCTTCAGCTCTACCATAAGCAATTTTATAATCACTTTTATTTCCCCGACAGCAGTGATCAATTGAGGCAAAAAGATAATAATAACCATCTTTATAGGTCAAAGTGGGTGCTTCAATACCTGCCGGTCTTTTACCTACCAGCCTGTGGGCTAAAGAATAAATCTTACCCTCTGGCTTCATTGTCTCCGGGTTAAGCTTAGTCAGCTTTATTCCATCAAACCAGGAACCAAAAACAAGCCAAGAATTTCCCGCTGGATCTATAAAAAGATTAGGATCAATACTGTTAAAATCCTGGTCCTGAGTGGAAGTTATTACAAGTCCCTCATCCTGCCAGTCTGCAGCTTCTATGCTGTCTGCAGTAAGCAGTCCAATCAAAGAATTTTTGGTTCCAAATTCTGAAACAGAATAATAAAGCCACCATTTGCCATTAAAATATTCAAGATCCGGAGCCCAGGCATCATTTTCACGGTCAAAATTTTCTACATAATTGTCCCACCAGGGGAGTGGTTCATTTAAAATTGAATTCTGACTGCTCCACTCACTTAAGTTTTTAGAAGATTTAAACCCAATCCCTTTACCGGTATGGACCAGATACCACTGATCATTTTCTTTTACCATTGCCGGATCATGTGCCTTTAAATCACCTTTCAATTTAATATTTAAGTCAAATAATTTATTTGTCATCAATATTACCTCCCGGAAAATTAAATAATAAAACAGGCTATCAGCTTCAAGTAAATATTTCAAATAAAAAGATTTTTCATTATTATTTTATTTCTATATAAAAAGCTGATAACCTTTTATAATTCATTATTTATTTGGATAATCTAATAACATTCCAGGATAGCTTAGGTAATTCAGCTGTTAAAGTATTTCCTTTAACTTCAGAACTGCCATTTTTATGAGGCTTAACATTGTCCGGATTGTCTTCTGTATTCACTGCTTTAAGATCTTCATGTTCTAAGACAATATGTTCAACAATTTGATAATCATCAAAACCATTTAGTTCACTTTCTAATTCTAAGGCAGATTCAGTATCTCTGTTGACAGCAAAAATTGTAAGTTCTTCTTTATCTTCATCAAAAACTGTTACCTGATCCAGTAGGTCAACATCTTTAAAATCTTTGCTGTCATAGGTTGGAGAAGTAACTCTGCTCTCTAAAACAGTACCTCTACCGAACTTGGAAGCGTGATAATATGGATAAAAGATTGTCTGTCTCCAACTGCCGCCATCTTCACTGGTCATAATTGGTGCAATAACATTAACCAGCTGAGCCTGATTAGCAATTTTAACTCTGTCTGCATGTTTCAATAAGGTAATTAGAGTTAAACCAACAACTAGTGCATCTTCAAAATTATAAATATCCTCCAGCTGTGGTGGAGCAACTTGCCAGGGTTCTCTCTTCTTATCGGCATCATCAGAATGATACCAGACATTCCACTCGTCAAATGATAAGTTGACAGTTTTATCACTATTTTTCTTTGCTTTTACATAATCACAGATTGCTGTAACGGAATGAATAAAGTCATCCAGACTTTCTGTCTGTGCCAGGAAGTTTTTAATATCATCTTCATCATTGCGGAAATACTGATGTAAGGAAATATAATCAATATGTTCATAAGTATGTTCTAAAACTTTTGCTTCCCAGTCTCCAAAAGTAGGCATCTGACGATAAGAACTCCCGGAAACAACCAGTTCAATTTCAGGATCCAGCCCCTTCATAACCTTGGCAGTCTCTAATGCCAGGCGGCCATATTCGTCTGCTGTCTTATGACCGATCTGCCAGGGCCCGTCCATCTCATTACCGAGACACCAGGTTTTAATATTATATGGTTCTTCTCTGCCGTGCTCTTTACGCAGATCACTGTAGTAGCTGCCACCGGGATGGTTGCAGTATTCTAAATAATTACGGGCAGCATCAATACCGCGGGTTCCTAAATTAACTGCCATCATTACATCTGTGCCAGCTTTTTCTGCCCACTGCATAAATTCATTGGTGCCGACTTCATTTTTTTCCACAGTTCTCCAGGCAAGCTCCAGTCTATTTGGTCTGTCTTCTACTGGACCAACTCCATCTTCCCAGTTGTAGCCCGAAACAAAATTTCCACCTGGATAGCGGATAATTGGAGGGTCAATTTCTTTAATTAATTCCAGTACATCTTCTCTAAAACCATTTTCATCTGCTGTTGGGTGATCAGGCTGATAGATTCCAGTATAAACAGCCCGGCCCAGATGTTCAATAAATGAGCCAAAAATTCTCTCGTCAACCTCACTAACTTTAAAATTACGGTCTAAATAAACTTTTGCATTCTTTTTAGTCATCTACTCTTCTTCCCTTCTCTTAATAATATTTTTTACTATGCCTTCTTTTCAACTAAATCACTATAACCTGCCAGCACAAGTTTTTCTGCAAAATGACAGGCTGCAAAATGTTCACTCTCTTTGTCAATTATCTTTAATGGTGGTTCTTCCTTTTGACAGATATCCTCCGCATAGGGACAGCGGGGATGAAGATTACAGCCGCTGGGAGGATTAGAAGGATCAGGAACAATTCCATCAATTTTGCCCCTCTTCTTTTTCGATCTTGGGTCACCTTCCGGGATTGACTGCAGTAAAATTTCTGTATAAGGATGCAGAGGACGATCATAGAGATCATCAGCTGAAGCAATCTCCACAATTTTACCCAGATACATGACCATTACTCGATCACTGATATGTTCAACTACACTTAGATTGTGAGCTATGAAAATATAGGTTAAACCCATCTCATCCTGCAGTGACTCTAAAATATTTAAGATCTGAGCCTGAACTGAAACATCAAGCGCAGAAACTGGCTCATCACAGACAATAATTCTCGGGTTTAAAGTTAAAGCTCTGGCAATACCAATCCGCTGCCTCTGACCACCGCTGAACTCATGTGGGTAGCGGTTTAAGAAAAATTCACTTAAACCAACCTGTTCCAAAAGATCCTTTGCAGTTTGAGTTCTGGTCTCTTTGCTGCCGATCCCGTGAATTTCCAGAGGCTCAACGATAATATCTCTGACAGACATTCTGGGATTTAAGGAAGACATTGGATCCTGAAAAATCATCTGAATATCCTTTTTATATGAATAAAATTCCTGGTCATCGATTTTAGTCAAATCTCTCCAGTCACCAGCTTCATTTTTATATTCGATTGTGCCGGCTGTTGGTTCAACAAGTTTCATTAATGTTTCTCCTGTAGTTGATTTTCCACAGCCTGATTCTCCAACTAAACCGAGAGTTTCCCCCTCTTTTAAGCTGAAGCTGACACCATCTACAGCTTTAACCTGGCCTACTACCTTTCTAAATACACCTTTTTTAACTGGAAAGTATTTTTTAAGATCATTGACTTTTAAAATTAACTGATCATCCTTCATTATTTTTTCCTCCTTCCTTATAAAGCCAGCATTTTGCCTGATGTCCTTCTCCCAGATCAAAAACAGGAGGTTCTTCTTGAGTACAGATATCCATTCTGTGGGGACAGCGTGGAGCAAAATGACAGGCATCTGGTAAATTATAGATTTGAGGTACTGAGCCGCTGATTGGTTTTAATTCTTTTTTGCGTCCAATCTTTGGTATGGACTGCAGCAGCCCCTGTGTATAAGGGTGAGAAGGATTGTAAAATAATTCTTCTACATCTGCTACTTCTACTACCTTGCCTGTATACATTACCACAACTCGATCTGAAATTTCTCCAATTACATCCAGATCATGAGAAATAAACATAATTGACATCTGATATTCCTGCTGCAGATCTTCCATCAACTCTAAAATCTGAGCTTCTACTGTAACATCAAGCGCAGTTGTCGGTTCATCAGCAATCAGCAGACTGGGATTGGAAGCTAAAGCAACAGCAATCATTGCCCTCTGATTCATTCCTCCACTCAGCTGATAGGGATAATCGTTCATTCTCTGCTCAGCCGGTGAAATTCCTACTTTTCTCAGCATTTCTACTGCCATTTCTCTTGCTTCACCTTTACCTACATCATGGCTCAGCATAACCCCTTCCATAATTTGAGAGCCTACTGTATAAACCGGACTTAAAGATGACATTGGATCCTGAAAAATCATGGCTGTATCTTTACGTCGAATATCTTTCATCTTTTTACCTGTTCTTTTGAGTTTAGCTATATCTACAACTTCATGCTCACGATGCAGCTTGATTTCTCCACCGTAAATTTTCCCCTTAGGCTGGGGAACCAGGTTTAAAATCGAAAGTGAAGTAATACTTTTTCCACAGCCGCTTTCACCAACTATACCTAAGGTTTCACCTTTATAAACATCAAAACTCACACCATCAACCGCTTTGGCAAGTCCTCTTCTTGTGTCAAAATAAGTTCTTAAATTATTAACTTCCAGTAATATATCATTATTTTTCATAATTATTTATCCCGCCTTTATCTGCAATATTTCTGGAGTATTAATGATATGGATCTGCAGCATCTCTTAAGCCATCACCAACAAAGTTAAATGCAAGTACAGCGACAATTACAAAGACACCCGGTATAAAATACCAGGGGTACTGAGCTACTGCTCTAACATTCTGCGCCTCCTGCAGAAGCACACCCCAGCTGACAGCAGGAGCCTTAAGACCTAAACCTAAAAAACTGAGTGCTGTTTCACCGATAATCATACCTGGGATTGCAAGAGTTAGATTAACCAGAATATAACTCATACAATTTGGTATTAAATGTTTACTAATTATCCTACCACTTTTAGCTCCAGCAGCTCTGGCTGCTTTAACAAAATCTTCTTCTTTTAATGATAAAATCTGACCGCGCAGAACTCTGGCCATACTAACCCAGCCCGTCAGTGATAAAATTACTGTAATTGCAAAATAAACCTGAATAACACTCCAGTCCTGAGGTAAAGCAGCACCGAGTCCCATCCAGAGCGGTATTTTAGGAATAGCCAAAGTAAATTCTATAACTCTCTGAATAAAGTTATCAACCATACCACCCAGATAACCAGAAATACCGCCGAAAAATAAACCGAGGACCAGACTCACTGCAATACCAATAAGTCCAACAGTTAGGGATAAACGAGCACCGTGGATAGTCCTCGTAAAAATATCTCTGCCCAGACCATCAGTTCCAAATAAGAAGATTTGAGTTTTATCAGAACCAAACAATTTCAAGTTTGTTTTAAATAAACCTACAAAATTATATGTATCATTAGATTCATATAAAAAATTAATGGGAATCTTTTTATTTTTGTTCACTGTATATTCCATAGCTAAGGTTTCCATGTTTCTTTTGCCTTCAATAGGATGAACATAAGGAGCAGTCAGTCCATTTTCATCAAAAAATTTAATCTGCATGGGAGCTATATTTTGAAATTCAGAAAATCTTTCATTTGGATCATATGGTGTCAAAAAACCTGCAAAAAGTGCACTTGTATATAAAAGAATTAAGATAATTATACCGCCCATTGCCAGTTTGTGATTTTTAAATTCTTCCCACATCAGCTGCCAGTGAGATTTAGCTTTAAAAGGATTGCTCATCACTATATCCTGATCTTTAGTAATTTTTCCTTCACCTGAATCATTTTTCAATTAAATGACCTCCCTTCATTTGATCAATCATAACGAATTCTTGGATCTACCATGGCAAGTAAAATATCTGATAAGAGCGTACCAATTAAGATTAATACAATATTGAAAAATATTATTGTTCCTGCCAAATACATGTCCTGAATTTTAAGTGCATTATAAAGTTTAGGACCTAAAGTAGGCAGGCCTAAAACTATACCAGCTATTGTACCACCTGAGATAATTTGAGGCAGCAGCCAGCCAATTGTACTAATCAGGGGATTTACCGCTATTCTGGCAGCATACTTAATAATTACTTTAATTTCGTCAACTCCCTTGGACCTGGCCATCTGGATATATGGCTGTCTGAGCTGATCAAGCATTTCTGCCCTCATAATTCTAATCAGTCCTGCCATACCTGCTGTACCAACTACCACCACCGGCACCCAGATTCTTTTTAAAACTTCGATGATTTTCATCAATCCCCAGGGCTCACCCATAAATTCCACCGGCATTAAACCTGATAGATTAACACCAAAATAACGCAATCCTAAAAACATAATTATTATAGCCAGTAAAAAGTTAGGAATAGACACTCCTAAAAAGCCGAAAAATGTAAAGAAATAGTCTCCAAAAGAATACTGTTTAACCGCAGAATAAATACCGATTGGAATTGACAAAATCCAGGTAAATAAAAGAGTTAAAGTCGAAATCAAAATTGTATACCCTATTCTTTCCTGAATTATATCAATTACCGGTCTTTCCTCACTAAAGGCCATCCCAAAATCACCTTTAGGAAAATCTTTAACCCATTTCCAGTACTGCAGATATATTGGATCATTTAAGCCATATCTTTCTTTAATTGATTCCGCTCTACTCTGTTCAACTTCTCCTCCCATCTGCTGCAGATTAGCCAGATAAGAATCTATATAACTTCCCGGTGGAAGAGTAATTATTAAAAATGAAATAATTGAAATTAAAATTATCATCGGGATAATAATGAGAGTTCTTCTTAAAATAAAATTTAACAATATTTTTTCCCTCCCTCAATAAAATAGTCAAAATAAATCTGTTAAAAAGTTTTATTTAAAAATTGTCAGATGCTTCAATCAGCACCTGACAATTTATTGATACCTATCTAATTAATCAATACCAATTAATGTTCTGCAGGGTTTTCCCAGTAAAACTGCTCAACATAAGCATTTCTAGTTGCACCAACACTGGGGTTGTCTCCTACTTTTCTTAAGTTTTTAAGTCCATTTTTAGAAACACCAACATGTCCTGCCATACCTACAGTACCGATAGACGGCAGATATTCGTTAACATAATTACCAATCTTTTTGTACAATTTATTTCTTTCTTCCTGGTTTACATGATCTACTGAATGACCAGCAGTATACCAGTCAATTATTTCCTGAGGTGGCTTTACAGCAAGTTTTTTTCTGGCCTCCGGAATTTTGGCTGCAGCTGTTCTGGTTTGTGTGTAAGGATCATAGTCAAGGAACCAGTTTCCATAGGCATTATAAGTATCTTCTGCAGGTACATACTGATCCCATGGAGGTAGAGATCCTGTCATAAAGGTTGTAGAAATTTGAGTTCTCCCTTCCCAAATTTCAGTAAAGAATAAACCTTCTTCCACTGAATCCATGTTGACATTAATTCCTATGTCATTCCAGAACCCCTTTGCCATTTCTGCAGTTGACATCGCCACACTGCGGCTTGAGTTAGCAAGAAGCTGTAATAAGAGATCATCACCATTAGGTTTATCTCTCCAGCCATCACCATTTTGATCAACAACACCCATCTCATCTAATAATGCTTTTGCTTCTTCTGGATTATATTCAGCATAAGCTGTAGCCCATTCTTTATTATAGGCGGAATCAGCAACTGTACCAGGATGATATGTTAGCTGTCTTTCCTGACCCTGACCCATAAAAACAAGATCCTTAATTTCAGTTCTGTCCAGTGCATAGGAAAGAGCTTTACGGAATCTAACATCCCCTAATATTTCCCACATATCTTTGGCATTAACAGGCTGCTGCTGCACTGAAAATGTCACCCGGCTGGCCCACAGTGAGTCACCAATCCAGGCACTATAACCGCCATCTTCTTCACTTGCTTTTAAGGTAGGGTAATCAGAAAATGAAAGGAATGAACTAATATAATCAATTTCACCAGATAATACATTCATTAACCTTGCCTGAGCATCTGGGGTATAAATTGTCCTCTGCTCATCAATATACGGCAGCTGATTACCTTCTGTATCTACTTTAAAGTAATATGGATTACGCTCATAGATTCTTCCAGTCGGAGTAACCTGCTTTACAACCCAGGCAGCTAAAACAGGTCTGCCAACCGGTTTAGGATTAAAGAATTCCCAGGATAATCTATTGTTAAAATACTGGACCCAGCTGTCAAAACCTGCTTCTTTAGCAAGCTCTTCAGCATTGTCATTATAATCTGCGTGGAACTGTTTCATATAATGAGAAGGTGGAAAAAACTCCAGACCTGCATACCAGGTTGCATCCATATTTTCATGGAAGGTATAATATGGTATTGCAAAATTAAATTCTATTGTATAATCATCAACAGCCTTAACTTCCATAATCTCGCCCCCGGGACGGAAAGTAATAGGTACTGCAGTAGTTAAAGCATCATTTAGTAAAATATCATTGTACCAGAACATTACATCTTCACTTGTCAGCTCATTACCATCTGACCACTTAACACCCTCTCTTAAATAAAGAGTAAAAGTTTTACCTCCATTGCTGTATTCCCAGTCCTTAGCAAAGTTAGGAATTGTCATTAAATTATCAAAGTCTCTATTTTTAAGTAAAGGAGTTTCCACTAATACATGGCCATTTACTCCAAGACCATCCGGTCCAAACTGAGTAAATGTCATACTGCCGCCATATTTACCAACTGCTTCTTCAGGCTGAACAACAACCGGATTTTTAGGTAATCTCTCTTCTACAGGTGGTAATTCACCGGCTTCAACTTTCTCTTTTAACATAGGTGCTTCGTTAAATTCAGTAATTCCAGATTCTGAAAAAAGAATAATTCCTGAATTAGGATTTTTAGCCGCCTCTTCTCCAGCTCCGGCAAAAGCAGTTAGTGAAATACTCAGAATTAAAACTGTTAGAAAAAATACTTTTGTAAATTTCTTCATTTTTTCCTCTCCCTTATAATTATAAATTTTGAATCCTAAATCTGATCAAGCTGTGATTCAACTTTTTCTGTAATTATCCACCTCCAGATTTAATTAATTTGCTCATTAAGTGAAATTATAAGGTTATAAGCGTTTGTTTTAGTATTGATTAAAGAACAATTGAAAAATTCAACTTAATAATACTTATTACTGCTCTTATGGACTTCTAAACTTAAATTAAAAGTTGAATAGAAACTTTAGTTCTTTAATTTTCACTAAAAGTATAGCATATATTTTAGATTAATGTCAAATTAATATAATTAAATAATCTAATAATTTTAACGATTGCCTTATTATTCCTGTTAAATCAGTGATTAAAATTATTTATTTTGTTTTATCTATATTTTAGTGTTGTATAAAAGAAAAAGATTATTAAATTATTTATTAAAATAAATGCTTAAATTTGATTTTTTATTGATTTTGTTTTATAATTGACTAAAATAAATAATGTTTGGGGGGAGAATCTTGATTTTAATTGATAATTTAAGAGATGGTTTAAATACTTTTAAAGCTCTGAGTTCAGAATCCAGAATTAGAATTTTGGAATTATTATCTGAATACCACCAGCTCAATATGAATGAGCTCGCGGAAAAGTTAGGTTTAACAAACGGTGCAATTACCTCTCATGTCAAAAAGCTTGAAGAATGTGGCCTGATAAAAGTTTCAACTGAGTCTGCAGCCAGAGGTAATCAAAAATTATGTTATTTACACGAGGATAAACTTATCTTTGATCTAAAAAAGAAAACAGAAGAAAAATTTTATGAATCTGAAATAGCAGTTGGTCATTTTTCTGACTATGATGTCTATCCTACCTGTGGTCTGGCCAATAAGGATCATATAATTGGTGAAGTTGATGATCCGAGTTTCTTTGCTGATCCGGAAAGAATAAACAGTCAAATTTTATGGTTTACTAAAGGTTTTATCGAATACAGACTGCCGAATTATTTAAAACCGGGACAAAAACTTACAGAAATTCAAATTTCAATGGAAATAAGCTCAGAAGCTCCTGGTGTCTGCAGTGACTGGCCATCCGATATCTTCTTTTATTTAAATGATCAGGAACTGGGCAGCTGGACAAGTCCTGGTGATTTTGGAGAAACTAAAGGAATTTTCACACCTTCCTGGTGGTATCCCAACTGGAATCAGTATGGTCTGCTAAAATTACTTTCAGTTAGTAAATACGGAACCTTTATCGACGGATCAAAAATTTCCGAAGTTACTATTGATCAGCTGGAGCTTGACCATAAGAGCAATTTTAAATTTAAAATTGCTGTTCCAGAAAAAGCTGAAAACAAGGGCGGCTTAACTATCTTTGGTGAGAATTTTGGAAATTATAATCAGAGTATCTATGTAAGGCTAATTTATAGTTAAACCATGAGAAACTCAGTTTTATCACTTTAAATTAGCCAGACAGTTAGATTAAATATATTTTACGAGGTGTAGTGCACTAATGATGTATAATCAGGATCAATTTATAATTAAACTTGGCAGAAAAGCAACAATAAGTGGTCTAATTGGTTTTGGATTAGGACTTGCTGCTGCTTTTTTACTTTCTTTTTCGAAAATAGCTGTAGTTTTCACAGCTATTATTTTTGCTTACTTTTTTACTTCTTCTTTCTGGGGGATACATAATTTAAAAATGTGGTTCAACAAATACCGCTATCGAATGCCGCAGTACCTCTGGTATTTCTTAAATATTTTTGTCTATTTAGGTGGGGTTTTTGTTGGTTTGGTTGGTTATGGTTTTATTGAGCACTTTCTGCTTTTACTGGCAATGGATCAGCATAAAAAGGGAACCGGTTTAATCGGTGCCCAGATTATACTCCTGCCCTATCTGGGTAAAATTTATGCAGATAAAATTAATTACCATTATTAAAATTTTCAGCTGGAAATTGAGCATTTAATTTATATTTACTCTATAAAATTAATAAATTCGGCAGTTAAAGCTGGATCAAATTGGCTCCCTGCTGCTCGATTAAGCTCTTCAATCGCTTCTTTTTTGTTCATTTTTTTAGAATATAGATTCTTATTTAACATAACATCATAAGCGTCAACAATGGAGATAACCCTTGCTAGATAGGGGATTTCTTCTTTTTTTAATCCCTCAGGATAACCACTGCCGTCCCAGTTTTCATGGTGGTGCAGAATAAGCTTTGCCAGAGAAGCAAACTCCTTGGAGGCTGCAGCAATTTTATAACCAACTTCGGAATGTTTTTTTATCTTTTCCCATTCTTTTTTATTTAATTTACCTTTTTTATTTAATATCTTTTCTGATATTGAAATCTTACCAATATCATGCAGTTCAGCCAGTTCAATCAGTTTATTTTTCTCTGAACTTTTAAGTTTTAAATAATCTGCAAAGTCAGCTGCTTTTTCCTTTAAGCGCTGAATATGAAAACTGTCTTCATGACTTTTCTCTGCCAGTGAAAGTAAAATATTTGAGATTAATTTTCTTTTTGCTTTCTTCCCCTGACTCATCTTCTGCTGATACATTCTCTTATCTGCCAGCTCAAATATCTCAAATAAATCTTCATTTTCCTCATTTTTAATTGCTGCTCCCAGAGCCAGAGAAATCGAAATCTGATCTTTATTAGTTTGCTCACAGTTTTTTTGAATTCTATTTATTATTTTTTTCATATCTTTTTTAGAAGTAGAAGGCAGCAGGATTGCAAATTCATCTCCCGCCCAGCGGGCAATCAAATCAGAAGCCCTGGTTGACTTTTTTAAGATTTCTGCAGTTTTAATTAAGAGCTGATCCCCTTTTTGATGGCCAAAGGTATCATTAAAGAGTTTAAGTCCATTGACATCAATCATAATAACAGAAATCGGCAGTCGGCGGGAATCATTTAATCTCTTCATCTCTTCTTCCATAAAAGTTCTGTTATATAAATCTGTTAAATTATCATGATAGCTTAAATATTTAATTTTTTCTTCTTTTATTTTATAATCTGTATAGTCTATTCTCATACTTAAAATTGCAGTTCTAAAATTTGACTGAATAAACTTAGTCTCTTTCATTAAAAAATACTTTAATTTATTCTTTTTATCATAGGTTTTCATTATGTATTCTTTGTCTTCTCCATTTAATATATCCTGAATATTTTTTTGGGCTCGAATTTTATATTCAATCGGCACCAGGTTTTTAAACATACTTTCTCCCTCAAGTTCCTCTCTGCTGTAACCTGTATACTGACAGATCGAGTCATTAACAGTAATAATTGTCCCATCTTTATCAAGTAATAACATTCCAGCTGGTGACTGGTTAAATAATTTTTGATACTGTTCTTCCCTTATTTTTAAGCGGTACTGCAAATCTTCATAATAGATTGCAAAAATGCTCAGCATAAATAAAAGAGCAAATAGTCCCTTTAAAAAGATCCCGTACTTTTCAAAATAGGAGTTAAAACGCAGATAGGGCAGAAAAAAGACTATTGTTCCCAGAGCCCAACTGTTGGCTCCTGCGAATTTAAAGTAATTATTAAAGGCCTGATTAAAAAAGATTTCTCCACTTTTAAAAAAAGCTGCGGCAAGAAATAGCAGTGCTGGAGCAAAGATTACAAAACGGTTCAGACTTAAAGAACTCAGAATTAAAATAAAAACTAAAAATTTTAAGGTTTTGAGATAAAATTGATCGAGCTCCAGTGAAAAATATGTATGGACAGCTTTTAATAAGTAATAAGCTTCAAAAAGTATAAAAATAGCATAGAAAAAATATAAGATCTTAAAATTATAATAATAATAGAGTATATCAACAGCATTTGCTAAAAAGCTCAGAACTGCAAAAACTGTAAAATACCACAGATAAATTCTTTTATTTCTCTGATACAATAAAAAAATACCAAGAGCAAAAATTATAAATGCAGCAGTATAAATATATGTAAATCCAAGTTCTAAAGTACTGAGAAAATTCAATTTAAACACCCCAAATACGCCAAATTTTCAATTAATAAAATTAAATTTTGCAGATATAGCTATATTAATTATATTCGCCAAAAATTTACTCTACCCTGCTTTTTATTTATCAGTTTAAAAATTTGTCTAACTTTCTTTTATATCATATAATATTTATATATTGTAAATTTAATTATAGAATTGGAGTGGTCTTTTTGACAGAACTAACATCAGCAGCAAGTAATAGTGAAATACGAAAAAACATTTTTCATCTGGCCTGGCCGGCTATTTTAAGGATGTTTTTGCAGAGTATAGTTGGAGTAGTAGATGTAATTATGGTGGGACAGTTAGGAGCAGCTGCAATTGCTTCAGTTGATATCGGCAACAGAGTTGTTTTTGTTTTAATTGGAACTCTAATGTCTTTAACTATTGGAGCCACTGCTCTGGTGGCACATTATATTGGCGCCGGAAATAAAGATGAAGCCAATCATATTATGTGGCAGTCACTGCTTAGTGGTTTTATTGCCGCCCTGATAATTGGTGGAATTGGAATAATCTTTTCGCGAGAACTAATGGGAGCAATGACTTTTTTAATGGAAGAAAGTGATCCCTTTATTTTAAATCAGGGCAGTAGATATTTAAATATTGTGCTGGCCTCAATGCTTTTTGGTCTGCCGATGATGGTAGTTAATGCTATTCTGCAGGGAATTGGAGATATGAAAACTCCTCTTTTTATTATGTTTATTAGTAATGTTGTAAATGTTTTATTTAACTATCTTTTGATTTTTGGTATCGGAATTTTCCCGGCAATGGGAGTGGCAGGAGCTGCTCTGGGAAGTGGGCTGGGGCGTTTTATCGGTTTTTTAATTGGAATAGCAATTTTAATCAAAGGTGAAAAAGGCATTAAATTAGATTTAGATGTAATTGAACTTAAAGTAGATTTTGAAATAATTAAAGATATCTTAATTATCGGTATTCCAGCTGCAGTGGAACAGTTTGCCCGTCAGAGCAGCCAGATCATTTACACAGCTATGGTTGCCGGCCTTGGAACAGCTACCATTGCAGCCAATGCAGTAACTATGAATGTTTCTTCACTTTCTTTTATGCCCGGTTTTGGTTTTGGAATGGCCGCAACTACTCTTGTCGGTCAGAGCCTGGGAGCAAAAAAGAAAGAGCTGGCTGAAAATTATTCCAAACAGTCGACTTATTTAACTTTAATCTTAATGGTGGCTGCTTCGATTTTGATGTACATTTTTGTAGAACCAATTGTAAATTTATATACTGATGACCCGGCAGTTGTCAATATGGCAGTCTCTGCTCTAAAAATATTTATCCTCTTCCAGCCGCTTTTAGGACTCTTTATGGTTCTGGCCGGTGCTTTAAAAGGTGCTGGAGATACAAAGTGGGTTATGTATTTTACCATAGCTGGTAACTGGGGTGTCCGCCTGGTTTTAAGTTATATCTTAGGTTTAAGAATGGGAATTGGTTTAAATGGTTTCTGGATTGCAATGGGAATTGACATCACCTTTAGATCGATGCTGATAATCTGGCGTTTCTTATCCGGTAAATGGAAGGATTTAGATGTAGTAAATGTCAGAGAAAAAAGGATCGACCGGATTGTAGAAGAATAACCTATTAATCGCAAAGTCCCCCATCATGATTGATATGATGCGGGACTTTTTCTTAACTATTATATAATTTTTCGAAGCTTGTATTTAAAAGCTCAAGTTTTGCCAGTTTATTTACCCACTGCTCAGGTATCTGATCAAAACCATAATAGGCACCTGCAAGCTGTCCGGTTACTGCTGCTACTGTATCTGCATCATCTCCCAGGTTTGCTGCCAGCAGTACTGCTTCTTTGAATGAATTACTATTTAAAAAAGCCCAGAGGCTGGCTTCCAGAGTATTGATCACAAAACCATCAGATTTAATTTCGCTTCTTTCTTTTTTAAAAGCACCATTGACTGCCATAATTACCCGCTCATCTAAATCAAGGTCCACAGCAGTATCCTTAAGCACTTTCTCTTTAAAAGCATCCATCTCAATCCGAGCATTGATAAACTGCTGCAGCAAACCGCCAAAATAGCGGCAGCTGTCAACTGCCATCTGATTATTGTGGGTTGTGAGTGAGCTCTCACCGGAATATTTAACAGCTTTTTTAAAATCATCCCTAAAATAAATAGGAACTGGTGCCAGCCGCATTAGAGAACCATTACCTGCTGCCCTATCTTTTTCCGGCGGCAGCTCTTTGTTAGCTTCAAAATACTCAAGAGAACGGGCTGTGTTGGCACCAATATCAAAACAGCGGCCTGTAGAACTCAAAAAACCATTTCGGTACCAGTCTAAATACCTTACAAGCTGGTCTTTAGGGTCATAACCCTTCTCACTTAAGCTTTCAGCAAGACAGAGAGCCATTGAGCTGTCATCAGTCCAGTATCCTGCCTCAAGGCCATGTGGACCTCCGCCTCTCATCTCTGTAACTTCTTTGAATGTATCCCGCTTTTTAAATTCTACTGCAGCTCCCAGAGCATCTCCAACCAGAAGTCCAATAAAAGCTCCAGCAGCCTTGTCTTTTCTCTTTATTTCAATTTCTCGCATCAATTTTTGATTATCAGATGGGGTTTGAGCCATAATCTTCACCCTCTCATAAATTTTATACCCTTAAAAAAAGAGAATAATCAGCTGATTATTCTCTTTAAAAACTATTTACCCAAAATCTTTTTAATTTTATTTGTAGCATCTAAAAGTGGACTGACCGAATCATCATAGTTGACAGTATCAATCAGCAGTGAAATTAATTTAGACATATCTACCTCTTCAAACCACTCAGCATCTTTAAATTTCTGTGGAATATAGGTCATATTGGTTGAGAATAATTTTGTGATATATCCCTTTTCATAGTACTCATTCATCTTTTCAATACCATTGGTAAAGAAAGTAAAAGAAACTGCAACATAGACATTACGGGCATTTTTCTTTTTAAGTTCTCTGGCAATATCAAAAACTGAACCACCTGAGGCAATCATATCATCAACAATTAAAATATCTTTACCTGCTACTTCTGCTCCCATATACTCATGCTGAATAATTGGATTTCTGCCGTCTACAATTTTTTTGTAGTCTCTGCGTTTATAAAATAGCCCCACATCAAGGCCTAAAACACTGGCATAATAGATTGCTCTATCCATTGCCCCTGTGTCAGGAGAAATAACCATCATCGCATCCTTATCAAAGCAGATCTGATCATCAACTCTGTGCATTGCTTTAATGATCTGATAGGTAGAATGTAAACTTTCAAAACCGGTCTGTGGAATAGCGTTCTGCACTCTTGTCTCGTGAGCATCAAAGGTAAAGATGTTTTCCACACCCATATTCTCCAGTTCCTGCAGGGCCATTGCACAGTCTAAAGATTCTCTACTGTTTCTTTTATCCTGACGGCTCTCATATAAAAGCGGCATAATCACATGAATTCTTCTCGCTTTACCCGCAATCGCAGAAATTAAGCGCTTAACATCCTGAAAATGATCATCAGGACTCATCCTATTTTCATGTCCGAACATATTATAAGTTACATTATAATTGCCAATATCGGCTAAAATATAAATATCTTTTCCTCTAATTGACTCTTTAAGCTGACCCTTTGCTTCCCCATTAGCAAAGCGAACTATCTCACTGTCAATAATGTATGAATCTTTAATTTCATCTACATGATATTCACTGCAGCTGCTGGCAAATTCTTCTCTTCTGCGCTTAACAATATAGTCATCTACTTTTTTACCAAGCTCTTTACAGCTGTCATGTACAATAATTCCCAGTTGCCCAAATGGTATCTTAGTGATCTTTTGTTCTTCCACTTTTGTTTTAGCACCTCATTTATATATTATTTTCTTATCTCCTAATATTATTTCAAGATTTAAGATAAATATCCTCTTTTACGACAGTAATTAATGAAAGTTTATATATTATCTATATTCACACATTGATATATTCTGCCAATTAATAAAATAACTGCTTAAATTAAATAAACCAAAAAACTTCTGGCCAGTCCCAGAAAAACGAAAAATCCGAAGACATCAGTTACTGTAGTTAAAAATATAGCTGAAGCCAGTGCAGGATCAATCCCCAGTGACTGCAGTGAAAGTGGAATTAAAAATCCAAACATACCAGCTATTAAGAGGTTTAAAATCATTGCCAGAAAGATAATAAGTCCTAGATAATAATTACCGTACATTAAATAGAGAATAAAACCGGTAACCAGTCCGGTGGCTGCACCATTAATTATTCCAACAGCTGCTTCCTTAAACAAAAGTTTCCAGTTATCTTTAAAATCAATTTCTCCCAGGGCGATTCCTCTAATAACTATAGAAAGAGTCTGAGTACCTGCATTTCCACCCATTCCAGCTACTATCGGCATTGCCGCAGCTAGAGCAGCAACCTGAGCAATCACATCTTCAAACATGGCAACCGTAAAAGTGGCCAGAAAAGCTGTCGCCAGATTTATAAACATCCAGGGCATCCTGCTTTTAATCGACTGCAGTAAGCTTGTATCTGAACTTTCTTCTTCATCCACCCCGTGCATCTTATATAAATCCTCGGTGTTTTCTGCTTCAATAACGTCAATAATATCATCAACTGTAATAATCCCAATTAAAATTCCACTTTTATTAATTACTGGAATTACTGTCAGGTCATACTTAGCAACCTGCTGGGCAACAATTTCCTGGTCTACATCAGCGGTTACTTTAATAATGTTGTCATCCATTAACTCTTCTAACTTTTTATCATCATCTGAACTCAAAATATCCCTCAAGTCAACACTGCCCACCAGTTTTTTGCTTTCATCAGAAACAAAAATTGTATCAATGATTTCTGTATCAGGAGCGATATTCTTTAATTTCTGCAGGGCCTCTGTAGTTTTTAAATTTTTATTTAATAAAAGATATTCGGTGGTCATAATACCACCGGCAGATTCTCTGTCATATCCCAGCAGATTTTTTACTACCAGTGCATCATCCTGCTTCATATGACGCAGCAGTTCTTTTCTTTTTTGAATTGGCAGTAAACCCAGGATATCAGTAATATCATCAGCTGCCATATGAGAGAAAATCTCAATTATTTCTTCGGAACTTTTGCACTTTAAAATGTCAATCTGCAGCTCTTTTTCTGATTCTTCAAAGATGTCTGCCAGGTCTTCAGTTTCCAGCAATTTGGTAAAGTTATTTATTTCTGAAGCATCAAGTTCAGAAAGAGCTTCTGCAATATCAACTGGATGATTATCTTCTATCCATTCTTCTTTAATGTTTTTTTCTTCAGTTAAATATTTATTAATATCATTTTTAATGTTATCAATTTTTTCTTCCATCTAATCACCCCACTAATAAAATTAAGCTTAAATTCTACTCCTCATTATAACAATAAATAGAGTCAGTTAAAAGTGATTGAAAATAAAATTAATTGTTCAGGTGAGCAATTAATTGCTGAGCACTGCTCAATTCAAAACGGCCCGAATCGAGCTTCCAGTACTGAGCAGAATCTGTTAGCCTGCTGATGAATGAAATTAAATGTGGATGACAGCTTAAAATAAATATCTGATGGCTCCCGGCAAGTTCAGCAAGCAGCTCGGCTGTGTTATAAAGGTGGCTTCGATCAAAATTAACCAGCGAATCATCCAGAACAAGCGGCAGTGGAGGATTAATCTCTTTTATTCTGCTTAATCTAACTGCCAGAAACAGCTGTTCTAAGCTCCCCTGACTCAGCTCCTTAGTCTGTTTTTCTTCTTTATTTTTTGCTGTAATTATTCTAAAATCTCTCTGTTCAAGATCAGAAGCTGTTTTGAGCTGGCTGTAATGACCGCTGCTGATTCTCTTCATGATTTTGGAAGCCGGTTTTAGTAATTCCTCTTCTGCTTTTTCAATCATCTTTGCGCGCAGTTTTTTTAAAATAAAACTAACACTTTGATTCAGAGCGTAGTCCTGAGCCTTTTTTTCCAGTTTTGTCTGTGCCAGATCAATTTTCTGCTGAGCTTTTTCGATTCTAGTAGAAGTAGATAATTCATTAATTCTATTTTTTAAAGTTGTGATATTTTCTTCCAGCTTTCCCTTTTCAGCTTTTAAATTACTCAACTCTAGAGAAAGCGACTCTTTTTCTGCTTCTACTGCTGCAGCTGTGGGAAATTGCTGATAAAAATTAATAAATATCTGATAATAACTCTGTTCTTGATTAATTTCAGTGAGTGCATTTTTTATTTTCTCAGAAGCTTTAAGAGTGTGTTTAAGTTGATTTTTTTTAGTAAGATATTGATCAGTCAGTGCCTTTAAATCTTTAATTAATTCAAAATCTCCAAAGAGATCCTGCTGATTTTTGATTAAATCAACTTCTGCGGCAGCACTAAACTCCAAATCACAGTTTTGTGCTGTATTTTTAATTATTGTTTTTAATTCCTGCAGAGTTTTAAGCAGCTCTGCTTTATTTGAGAAGTGAACTTTTTCCTCATTTTTAAGTTCCTGATACCTTCTCTGCTTATCTCTAATTTCTCTGTAGTAGGAAGCCAAAAATGACCGATATTCATCTTCCTTTATTCCTAATATTTGAGCATAACTGCCCAATTCTTTTTCAAGCTCCTCTAAAAGCTCTGTTTTTTTAGCTAAATTCTGCTCCAGTTGAGCAAGTTCACGCTGCTTAAGCTCTTTTTCTTTTTTTAATTTATCAGCTTTTTCTTTTTCTAACTGGGATGTCTTATAACTGGAGCTGTAGTAGAAAAATGCAGCCAGAGCTATAATCAGCGATAAATATCGCAGCTGATTGAGATTAATTAAAAATGAAGAGCCTAAAGTTAAAATTGAAACAGCTAAAATTAAATAGCTCTGTTTCAAAACAGTTCCAGGTTTTCTAAATTCAACTGCTTCCAGCTCCTGGCTGAGATCCCGCTCATCATTTTTAAGCCTCTTTATTTGTGATTCGATTTTTTCAAGATCTGAATTTAAATTTTCATAATCTTTGAGTTTAAGATTTAATTTCTGCTCTTTTATCAGGTCAAGTTCAATATTATTGAGCTGCTGCAGACCTCCCTCCCAGCTGGAATTTAAACTTTCCAGTTCCAAAAGCAGCTGCTGTCTTACACCAGCTAATTTTTCTTTTTGTAATTGATAATTTTTAATTCTCTCTTTTAATGCTTCTTCTTTCTGCTTAAATTTGTTAATTAATTTATTTTGTTCAAAAAAACTTATCAGTTCATTTAATTTTTTCTGCTGATTAAGATTTTCCGTCTTAGTTTCTGCTTGATCTGGCTCCACAGATCTGCTGGAAGAAATACCAGAGACGGCTCTTTTCAACTTCTGCTCAACCGCTTCTATTTCCTGAAGTTCAGAATAGTTATTTTTTAAGAGGTCAATTAAGATGTATTCATTTTCAACAGACTCAATTTTTTCGTTAAGCTTCTGCAGGCTGCTCTGTTTTTTTAATAACTCTTCTCTCTTATTAGAAAACTCTTTAACCTCTAAAAGTGCCTCGTCCCGGTCATCTTCAGCCTCTCTTATCTGATTATAGTAAGGTTTAAAATCTGCCACAGAGGGGTCACCGCGCTTACCACCCGTATCTACAGCTCTATTATAATATTTATCTGCAAGTTCCGGCACTCTGACCAGCTCTGAAAAACCAGCCCCAAGCAGTATTGAATAAAGCCGTTTTTCTTTCTTTTTACCGCCGGCAATTTTAGATAAATGCTGCAGTTCATCCAGACTGATACTAAATAAGTGCTGATAAGTTAACTGGTCCAGCTGATTAAAAAGTTCAACTGCAGAATGTTCTCTCTGTTTTTCATCTAAGACCCGGGGCTTAGAAAAACCTTCCAAAGAAAGATTATAACTGGTATTTTCTTTTTCCAGCTCAGCTTCTATATAATAATTGCTGGCAGCAGGTGGAATAGAGTTATCCTGCGGCAGGCCGTAGGGTAAGTAGCGGAGAAGCTTTAAAAAACTGCTTTTGCCGGCTCTATTTTTACCGCCAATAACCACCAGCTTATTTGAAATATCATCTAAATTCTGATTGTTGAAAATTCCAAAATCACGAATGTATATTTTCTTATAATGCATTTAATCTCCATCCTCAATTAATTCAGAAATTATAATTCTTTTTGCTTCTGCCATAATTTCCTGCTGCAGCTTTTGATCAGGATAAAATTTGTGGTTCTCTCTATCCTCTGGATCCTGAGTTCCCTGCCAGATCTCTCCCCATTCTGCCAGCAGCTCCTGATTTAATTCTTCCTCAGCTAAAATATCACTAATTAAAGCTTCTAGATTCTTATATAGTGGGTTGCTATTTCTCAATTCAGCCAGTTCTGGTAGGGATTTTGCTGTTCTAAAAATAATTGAATGCAGCCAGCAGCCTGGACTTTGATTAAAATTAGATCGGCGAAATTCTGCCAGCAGAGTCTCTTCCAGTTCTTCGCTGTTGTTTTCAACATGCCGGTGCAGTTCAGTTCTACCTTTGAGCAGCAGGCGAATTATTACCGCTTCAGCCGCAAACTCCTGTTTTTTATTCTGTCTGTTTATTTTATCTCTCAGCTCTTCAATTCTCTGCTGAAGCAAACTCTGCAGTTGACTAATATTATTTAAATCTTCTGCTGTCAAATCAATTTCTAACTGCCGGTAGATAACTGGAGCCAGCGGAATAAATTCTTCAATGCTCTTTAAATTGCTGTCAACCTCAACCAGAATTGCTCCTTTCTGCCCCTCTTCACTAATGTTATGGGCCTGCAGGGTTCCAGAAAAATAAACAGCTGGCTTTTTATTGAGCTGTTCAAACTGATGGATATGCCCGAGTGCCCAGTAATCAATTTCTTTTTTGCTCAGGAGCTCTCCTTTGTTAACCGGAACATAGCGGCTATTATCTTTAGTCAGAGCTGTGTGGAGCAGACCAATATTAAAAACAGAATTATCAGCTGCAGTGTAATAATTATACATGGTTCGTGATTCAAATTTCTGTCTGTAGGACTGCCCGATAATTCTGGCTGCAAGCCTGCCTGCTTTCTGATACTCAAAAGTTTCGACCTCTTCACTGGAAAAGTAATGGACATTTGCCGGGAGTTCAAAAATCTCATTTTCAACTCCCGCGGGATCATGGTTGCCGGAGATCAAAAATAGATCAATATCTTTTTCCTGCAGCTCTTCTGCCTTTTCTAAAAAAAAGCGGCTGGCCTTAACTGATCTTGCTTCCCGATCATAAAGGTCACCGGCAATTAAAATAAAATCAACTTCTCTGCTAACAGCAAGTTCAACTAAGTTTTCAAAGGCTCTTTTGCCTGCATTTCTAAACAAATTTTCATTTTCCGAATGATTTAGACCATTAACACTTAATTCTCTGCCGAGGTGAATATCTGCTGTATGAATAAATTTAATTGGCTTCGACATTAATTTCCTCCAGTCTTAGCTGTAATCTCTTTCAGTTCTATTTTCCCACTTTACAAAAAACCAGCTGAAAACAAAAATTTGGACAGTAACTTCCGGGATTCCTATCAGATGCTCAACCAGAGACATCTTAGTATAAATCATTCCTTCAATTGAGCCAGGAATTGGCGCCACAGATCCAATCAGGGAAAATCCCCAGATCAAAAAAAACATTTTTACCCAGGCATAATCACTTTTAATTAGAGTATTATAGAAAGGATATAAAATAAAGGCGAAAAAAGCTCCCCTAAAAATTTGAAAAACTGGAGCCAGTCGGACAATTGTGGAGTCAAGAGAACGAAAATTAGCAAATGCATCCATGGTGACAAAAGCACTGGCATAGTTCTGCAGGTTCATAAAAACTACACCGATAAAAATATAAGTTATAACATGGACCAGGATAAAACGAATTGTAAAGTAAACAAATCTTTTTGACGGTTTTAGCATCTTATTCCCCTTTTTCTACTAGTTTTAGTTTGATAGTAATTTTAACCTCTTAATAATATTTCTATATTAAAGAATTAAATCCTGTAAAATAGTTTTAAATTTTGCATAAAATCCATTGACTAATATTAATAGTAGGAATATAATTATTTATGTAAAGGAGTATCCAAAAAGCAAAGCATTTGTAAAAATGCTCCGCAAAGCCATGGGCCCCATGAGGGCCGCCAGGCTGCCAGATCTCCTCCTGGAATTTTGAGACTTTAATAAAAGGAGGTTATCTTATGAAAAATTGGAATCGCTTACTGGCAGTTGTTTTAGTCTTCATTCTGGTTTTTGGTCTGACTCTGTCTGTGCTGGCTGTAATCGCTGATCCACCCGTTAATCCACCAGATGATGAAGTAATAATACCTGATCCTGATCCAGACCCTGAGCCACCGGCAAAAGAAAAAGGCAATAACGGTATCGGTAATGGCCTGGATCCTCAACCACCCGGAGATCCACAGGAAAATGACACAGATGATAGCAATTTACCACCCGGACAGCTTAAAAAAATTAAATAAAATCTAAGCAGCCTGTAGAGTTTTAATTCTACAGGCTTTTTTTGATTAATAGTTAATTATTTAAAATTATAATCTAGCTTACTTATCATTTTCTTCAAAACTCTCTCCAAAAGTTAGTTCCTCAGCCAGATCACCAACATAAGGCAGTTTAAACAGCTCACCATTATAAGCCTTATACATTAATAAAAACCAGAGAACTGTTCCCACAAAGGTAATTAAAGAAGAAAGCAGGATTCCAAAGACCGGAATCACAAGCACTAAAGACGAAGCAATAAATAAAGAAAAAAAGGTGATCAGTGACTGCATCGCATGAAAGCGAACATGATTATTGTCTTTTTCTATAAAAAGAAAAATCAAACCTGTAATCCAGATGCCTGCATAAGCCAGAATGGCTTCCACATTTTCATCCAGGCCGAGACTGGTTTTTTTATGATACATAATATTTGAGATAATTATCTTTCAACTCAACTGCTAGATAATATCTCTCTCCCCCCCTTTTTTCTATAGTTTTATTGTCAGAAAATTGATTGATTTCTTATATCTTTATTTTAACATAAAATCTCAAAATTAAAAAGTACTTTAAATAGAGAAAAAAACCGCCTCTGGCTAAATTTTAGAGGCGGTCTGTATTTTGATATTAAATTTAGAGCTATTCTAATTCTAAAATTAGTTCTCCTGATTCGAGCTGCTGTCCGGCTGCAGCGTGAATTGCAGCTACAGTACCATCAGCAGGAGCGGTAATATTGGTCTCCATCTTCATGGCTTCCATAATTACCAGGCTCTGATTTTCTTTAACTTCTTCTCCTTCTTCGACCAGGATTTCAACAATATTCCCCGGCAGGCTGGCTCCAATTTCCATTTCATTTTTTGGATCAGCCATCTGTTTGGAGGCAGAATCAGAAGCAGCTGTACTTGCTTCATCATATATTTTTATCTCTCTTCTAAAGCCGTTAACTTCAAAGGCTAATCTGCGGTAGCCCTGATCATCAACTTTTCCGATTTCTAAGAGTTTAACCACCAGAGTTTTACCTTCTTCAACTTTGATTTCACTGGTTTCTCCCTCACGCAGAGCGTGGAAGTAAACATCACTACCCATATGGCTTAAGTCTCCGTGTTCTTCCAGATAATCTAGATAATCTGTATAAACCTTAGGGTAAAGGGCATAAGCTAAGAGATCCTTTTGAGTCGGTTCAAAATCATATTCCGCTTTTAACTCAGCTTCAGCTTTTTCAAAATCATAATCTTCCAGCAGAGTTCCAGGTCTAACAGTTATTGGCTCTTCACCTTTTAAGACCAGCTGCTGCAGCTCTTTAGGAAAACCTCCAGGAGGCTGACCGAGCATACCTTTAAAGTAGGCTTCAACTGAATCCGGGAAGGCCATGTTTTTGGCTTCTTCGCAGATATTATCAGGTGTCAGGTCATTTTTCACCATAAAGATTGCCAGGTCTCCTACCACCTTGGAAGATGGTGTAACTTTTGGAATATCACCGAGCATAAAGTTGACTTTGCGGTACATTTCCTTAAATTCTTTAAAGCGGTGGCCGAGACCAACACTTTCTACCTGTGGTTTTAAGTTAGAATACTGACCTCCAGGAATTTCATATTTATAGATTTCTGCTGTTCCAGATTTAAGTTCAGATTCAAACTGAGAATAAACAGGTCTTACTGCTCCCCAGTAGTTTGAGATCTTCTGAATATTTTCAATATCCATCTCTGGATCACGATAGGTATTTGTCAGCGCTGCAACAATTGAGTTTAGAGGTGGCTGACTTGTCAGGCCTGCCATTGTATTAAAGGCAGTATCCACAATATCAACACCGGCCTCAGCAGCCATCAGTAAAGTGGCCGCACCATTTCCGCTTGTATCGTGAGTATGAAGATGAATTGGAATTGAGATTTCTGCCTTTAAGGCTTTAATCAATTCATAGGCTGCATAAGGTTTTAAAAGACCTGCCATATCCTTAATTCCTAAGATATGAGCCCCCATTTCTTCAATTCCCTTTGCTAATTCCAGATAATAGTCCAAGTCATATTTATCTCTTTCATCATCTAAGATATCACCTGTATAACACATCGATACCTCAGCAATTTTTCCCTGTTTAACAACCTCATCCACTGAAACTTCCATTCCCGGCAGCCAGTTTAGTGAGTCAAAGATTCTGAAGACATCAATTCCTGCTTCAGCTGCTTCGGCTACCAGACTTCGGATTACATTATCAGGATAGTTTTTATATCCCACTCCATTGGATCCTCTTAAAAGCATCTGGAATAAAATATTAGGTATTCTATCACGCAGACGCTCAATTCTTTCCCAGGGAGATTCCTTTAAGAATCTGTAAGAAACATCAAAGGTAGCTCCCCCCCACATTTCTAGTGAGAATAAATCTTTAGCCAGATGAGAAGTTGCCTCTGCTATTTTTTCCATATCTACAGTTCTCATTCTGGTTGCCATCAATGACTGATGGGCATCTCTATAGGTTGTATCTGTTAAAAGAATTTCTTCTTTATCTTTTATCCATTCAACCACAGCTTCGGGGCCACCCTGATCTAAAATCTGTTTTGTACCTTTCAGGCCTTCAATTTTTTCAAATTTAGGCACCTTGGGTACATCAAAATCAGGCTTATTACCCCTTGTTTCATTGACAATCTTTTCTCCCAGATAACTTAAAATTTTCTGCTCCTGATCAGAACCGGGTACAATATCAAGTAATTCAGGGTTATTGGCAATAAAACCAGTGTCACAGCTACCATTTTTAAATTCCTTGTGGTTTAAAACATTAATTAAAAATGATGCATTAGTCTTAACTCCCCGAACCTTCATCTCCTCAACTGAACGCATAACCTTTCTAATAGCATCCGGAAAACTTCTTGACCAGGAAATTGCTTTAACCAGCAGGCTGTCATAATAGGGATTGATAATTGCTCCTGTATAACCATTTCCACCATCAAGACGAATACCATAACCAGAACCAGTCCGATAATGGTCCAATCGTCCTGTATCAGGAATGAAATTGTTGGAAGGATCTTCAGTTGTAACCCGACACTGAATGGAATAACCATTCATCTTAATTGATTCCTGAGAGGGAATATTAATTTCCTCTGAATCAAGTCTGTATCCTTCTGCAACCAGAACCTGACTCTGAACAATGTCAATTCCGGTTACCATTTCACTGACAGTATGTTCAACCTGAATTCTCGGATTAACCTCAATAAAATAATGATTATCATATTTATCTACTAAAAATTCGACTGTACCTGCATTTTTATAACCAGCCCCACGGCAGAGCTTTAAAGCATCATCCAGTATTGCCTGCCTTTTCTTATCACTCAAGGCAATAGCTGGTGTGAATTCTACAATTTTCTGGTGACGGCGCTGAATTGAACAGTCTCTCTCAAATAAATGGACAAGATTGCCATGTTCATCACCTAAAACCTGGACCTCAATATGTTTTGGGTTTTCTAAATATCTTTCCACAAAAATATCGTCAACTCCAAAAGCTTTACGGGCCTCTTCCTTGGCGTCTCTAAATTGGGCAATTAATTCATCATCAGAGCGAACAATTCTCATTCCGCGGCCACCACCACCGGCAGCTGCTTTGAGCATCAGAGGATAACCATGTTTTTCAGCAAATTTTTTGATTTCCTCTTCTTTTTTAATTGGTTTTTCGAGACCCGGAATTGTAGGCACCTCAAATTCCTGAGCCAGAATCTTAGACTTGATTTTATCTCCTAACTTCTCCATTACTTCTGCATCAGGTCCAATGAACTTAATCCCGGCTTCCTCACACTGGCGTACAAATTCCGGATTTTCTGATAAAAATCCATAACCTGGATGTATAGCATCTACATCCTTTTTGATTGCCAGATCGATAATTTCATCAATAGCAAGATAGGCCTCAATTGGTCCTTTATTATTTCCAATTTGATAGGCTTCATCTGCTTTTGTTCTAAAGAGGGCTGTTCTGTCCTCCTCAGAATAAATAGCTACAGTTCTAATGCCCAACTCCTTACAGGCTCTAATTACTCTAATTGCAATTTCTCCTCGATTGGCCACTAAAACTCTCTTAAAATTTTTCGGCATACTCTAAATCTCCCTTCTTTAATTCTTTAATAATGTAAAGTATTTATATTTAATAAAATTCTACCCGAAAAATCAGGTAGAAGTTATTAATAAAGTGTTTTCAGCTGCAAAATATTTCAACAGTACTAATAGAACTTTTGTATTTATTTATATTCCTTTTTTAGTATACCATAATTTTCGGATAATATCTAATAACAGCTTATATTATTAATTTTTTGAATTATTGTTTATTTTGTTTATTTTGTTTATTTTGATAAAGTAAATAGCCACCAATCCCTATTAGAACAACAGGAGTAATATAATTTAAATACTCAAGATTTTGAATAAAATCATTATTATCGACAAAGATAACAAAGACTCCAAAAAGTATAAGCGCTCCTGCAGGGTAAATTGGCCAGTCCCATTTTTTGAAAAAATTGGTATGAATTAAAACAACAATAAAGGCCAGACCGAGCATAATGAAAAAGAAACCACCACCAAGATTATCAATAAAATCAATTCTTTGCAGATCAGAAAAAAGTGCTATTGCCAGTAAAATTGACCCCGGGATCAAAAAACCTATATTGCCATAGTGTTTGGTTGCTCCCAGCATAAAATAGGTAAAAATAAACCCTCCTGCTAATAAATACAGAAAAATTTCGTCACTGATTAAATTCAAAGTGTTAAGCAGAATAAAGACACCAATTGCAATTAATAAAATTCCTATCTTCTTTTTACTCATTTTGAACCCTCCATTTGTCTATTATGTAATTTTATTATAACAGAAAAAATTCACACAGCAAAGCTTCTGCAATTAATTTATTTTAATTACTTGAAGGAGATTTTTTTTATTTAAAGAATATATTATTAAGAGTAAAAAATAAATTCATAAGAGGTGGCGCATATGAAAAAGATAGATAAATTTTTTGATCCTGTTAAAACGCTGATCTCTTCTGATTTGATTTTCCTATTTGTAAAAAGAGTATATCAAAAAGCAAAAGAAAATGATATCTTTATTCATGCTATGGGAATGGTTTATATTACAACTCTTTCTATAGTTCCTTTCTTGATTTTCTCTTTTTATATTATGACCCTTTTCAATTTTTTCGGTAAAATTGATACTATTGTTGAAGAAATCAAGGCCTTAATTCTAAACAATCTGGCTGCCGGCACCGGTGAAAGCCTAATTGAATATCTAGAAATTTATATTTTAAATGTTGATATTGAACAGCTTGGAATAATCAGTTTTGTCTCATTGATTTTTATCATTGTTTTTATGCTGGCTAGAGTAGAAATGACTTTTAATAATATCTGGAATGTAAGAGAACATCGAGATTTATTTAAAAGATTTGTTTCTTTTTGGACTTTTATTACTTTAGGAACCTTTTCTATTACAATGCTGTTAACCTTAAGTTTAATTTTTGCTGAAAGATATCTTGGATTATGGTTAAGTGGAGATCAGATTAGTCAGAGTACAATATTTAGTAATATTTTATTTTCTTTTAACTTTTTAATTTTTATTATTGCTTATTATTTTGTTCCTAATACAGAAGTTAAACCAGAAGCAGCCCTATTCGCCGGTTTATTTAGTGGATCTCTTTTTATTTTGTCAAAAAGAATATACAGAATCTATACTTCTAATATTATAACCTATAATCAAATATATGGACCTTTATCGATAATTCCAATCTTTTTGCTCTGGCTCTATTTGATCTGGTTTATTGTACTACTGGGAGCAGTAATCTCTTATGTGCTCCATCACCGAAGTGGTCTAAAATATATTTTGAACAGAGAAAAGATAAATCAGGGTTTAAGAGATTTGATACCGACTGCAATTTTATTAATTTTATATAAAAATTATAGAAATAAGGATAATCAGGGTGTCTCTTTTGCTCTCTTAATGGAAAAAATTAATCTTCCTGCTGAAGACATTAAGGCAGCAATAGAAAATTTAAAGGTTATGAATATTATCGCAGAAACTGAAGCCGGAAATTATCTTCCGCTTAATGAAGCCAGGAGTGTTTCAGTCTGGGATCTATATCAAAGCAACTTTTTAGCTGATAAGCTTGAAATCAAAAATATTTTTCAGGATCAGGAAATGCAAAGTCTATATTTAAAAATAAAAAATAGGGAAAAAGAAAGCTTTAAAGACATAAAATTTGTCGATTTTTTGAATTAATTTGTTTTTAGACTTTAAATTATCGCAAATTTGTGCTACAATTAATGATTGTGTCAGGCATTATGCATTGAGGAGGAATTTAAATGGTTAATAAAGCTAATAACGATAATAATGATAACCAGAATGACAGTACTGAAGAAGAAGAAAATGATCTTGATCTTTCCATACCTGATGGGGCCGGTATTGATGATTCCGTACGTGTTTATTTAAAAGAAATGGGAAAAGTTGATCTGCTTGACAAAGAAGAAGAAGTTGAACTTGCCAAAAGAATTGAACAGGGTGATCAGGAAGCACGTGCCAAGCTAACTGAAGCCAACTTAAGACTTGTTGTCAGTATTGCCAAAAAATATATAGGACAGGGAATGTCTTTTCTGGATTTAATTCAGGAAGGAAACAAGGGACTTATGAAAGCCGTAGAAAAATTTGATTACACCAAGGGTTATAAATTTAGTACCTATGCAACCTGGTGGATCAGGCAGTCTATTACCAGAGCTCTTGCTGACCAGGCAAGAACTATTAGAATTCCAGTGCACATGGTAGAAACTATGAACAAATTAAGACGAATCGAAAAAAGACTTAAAAAAGATTTGGAAAGAGAACCTACTCTAGAAGAAATCGGTGAAGAAATGAATATGGAGCCGGAAAAAGTCTTAGAAATTCAAAAGTTGGCAATGAATCAGCAGCCTACTTCTTTAGATACTCCTATTGGTGAAGAAAAAGATAGCCATTTAAAGGACTTTATTGAAGATCAGGATGCACCAGCACCTGAGATGCTTGCCTCTTCTGAGCTATTAAAAGATCAGCTGGAAACAGTACTCGATACTTTAACAGATAGAGAAAAAAGAATTATTAAATTGAGATTTGGACTTGAGGATGGACGACAAAGAACTTTAAAAGAAGTTGGAAGTCAGTTTGGAGTTACCAGAGAAAGAATCAGACAGATCCAGGCGAAGGCTTTAAGAAAGTTAAGACATCCTACCAGAAGCAAGGAACTAAGAGGTTATTTAAATAATTAATAAATAGAATATATTGGGCAGCAAAATTAAAGGCTGAATTACTTTTTAAAAGTAGTTCAGCCTTATTTTTTTAGACCTGAAAATCTCTTTAATTATTAAATTTTTTTACAACATAGGAACTAATAATCTGATATAAAAACTGGATATTATCAGATTTATCTGCAAAGTTTTGGTCTAAAAGTGGTATATCAGTCTGAATCATTGTAAAAAGGCGATAAAGATTTGAATCATCTTTATTTAGCTCCAACTCAAACTCTTTTTTTAGAATATTCACAAATAGTTCGTAAATTTGATTTATTAAAACTTTAGGAAAGCGAATTCGATTAAATTTTTGTTTCTGCTCCTCTTCTCCAATTTCCAGATCGTTCATAATATATCTAAATAATTCTCTTACAATAGATTTTTTTGCTGCCATCTCTTCTGTTATAAGTTCCAAATAACCTTGCAAATAGTTCTGCTCTGACTGCTGACAGCTTTTTTTTAGAACCTGATAAGTCTCACGCCAGCTTTCTTCGAAAACTCCAATATACAATTCCCATTTATTAGGATAATAGTTATATAATGTACCCACAGCAATCCCTACTTCTGAGGCAATTTTACGCATACTCACATTTTGATAGGGATTATCACGAAAGAGTTCCAGAGCAGTTTGAGCTATCTCCTCTTCCAGATTTTCAATAATTTTCGGCATACTTATCATCTCTCCTTTAAACACTTTCCTACTCATACTGCATCTTTAGATTTTCCTGAACTGTCATTTTCGAATCAGTTTCCAATTCTTTGATCTCGCGATAAACATAGATAAATAAAACTGCGGTTAAAATGGCTGTCAGACCATCTGCAACAGGCTGGGCCATAAATAAACCTTCCATTCCAAAGTTTCTGGAGAACAGATAAATAGCAGGAATAAAGAAAAAACCCTGTCTTGATAATGATAAAATAGTTGCCGGTATACCGTGACCAAGGGCCTGAAATAAAGTATTGATAGTTATTGCAAAACCAAGAAGAGGCAGAACTAAAGCATATAATCTTAAACCATTTGCAGCTATTTCTATAACTTCAGGGTCCTGACTGAAAAAACTAATAACCTGTTCATTAAAGAAATAAAAGGCTGCAAATAAAGCTACTCCAAAAATAGTAGTTCTTTTAATTGTGATTTTGATTGAATCTTTAAGTCGTTTAATTTTTGCAGCACCAAAGTTAAAGCCAGCTACTGGCTGAAATCCCTGGGTAAAACCAGCAATTACAAAAAAACCAAAGGAAAATACCCGGTTGATTATTCCTACTGAAGCGACAACTGCCGCCCCATAAACTGCTGCCATATTATTTAAAACCGTCATTGCCACACTGCTTAAAAGCTGCCTGATTAAAGTTGGAACTCCTATTTTCATAATTTCAGTATATATTGAAAGTGAAGGGCGGAATTCTCTTAGTTTAAAATCAAGTACACTCCTATCTGACTTATAAAAAGCTATCAGCATTATTGTAGAAACAGCCTGAGCAATTACTGTTGCAGTCGAAGCACCGGCAATTCCCATTCCAAAAGTAAAAATTAAAATAGGATCTAAAATTATATTTAAAAGAGCACCTGTGCTTAAAGCAATCATACTCATTTTAGCACTGCCCTCTGCTCTAACCATATTATTCATATTCATGTTACTCATTGTAAAAATAGAGCCTACAATTATGATTGCTGTGTAATTAACCGCATAAGGCATAATCACATCTGTAGCTCCAAATAGTCTGAGTAAGGGCCTGAGATAGTAGAGTCCGCCAGCAGCCATTATGATTCCCAGAATAAAGGTTGTGATAATTGAAGTTGTGGAAACTCGATTGGCCATTTCCTTATTATTTTCTCCCAGCAGCCTGGAAATAAATGAAGCCGAACCAATCCCAAATGTTAAACCGATAGCCGAAATAACCATAAATAAGGGAAAAGCAATAGTTACCGCCCCAATTGCTTCAGTCCCTATTCTCCCCACAAAAATTGTATCAACGATATTATAAACTGCTGTTACCAGCATCCCAATTATTGCTGGAATAGACATCTCTGTCAACAATTTAGGAATCGGCATCTCTGCCAGCTTTCTAGTCTTTTCGTCTTTATACATCCTATTACCTCCAAATAATTTATATTTTTATGAATTGCGTTCATTTAAACACAAAAAAACTTTATGAATTATGTTCACTATAATAGATTATAATGAATAAAGTTCATAAAGTCAAATATTTTTAAAATGTTTTATTTATAGTTTATAAATAATTTAAGAATTTACTTTATCCTGAATAAAATTTTTCCCTGCAGTTGAACTAAAAAATATGATATTAAAAATCAAAAAGACTGCAGCTCCAATAAAGATAACATATTCAACTTCGATAAACTTAACAGCAAGGGAAGAAATTAAAAGCGAAATCGGAACAATTATTTTAATAATGCTCATTTTAACACTTAAAACTCTGCCCAAAATATTTTGTGGTACTATTTTTTGAATTATTACATTTGCCGGAACATCAATCCAGGCAATTGAAATACTACTTAAAAACATTAGAAAACTGTAATAAACTAAAATAAAATTGTCAGTTGGAGTATCATTAAACAAAATAACCGGCAGTCCAAAGGCTGTTACCCCAAATGCAGAAATAAAAGTTATCTTTTTTATTAAAATATTATAGCTTAGTTTGTTCATCATCTTTTCAGTAAATAAGGCACCGGCGATCATCCCAACTGGTAGAGCTGCCTGAATAATACCATATTTATCCGGGTCTATTTTCCAGATTGTATTTAACAGAAAAGGCAGAGGCACAATTAAAGTGAAATTAAAAAAGAAATTTAAGGCGATAAAAATATAGACTAAAGCTTTTAAATTTTTTGATCTAAAAATATAATAAAACCCTTCTTTTAATCTAAAAATGAAAGTATTAAGATTGTTACTGTTTTCTTTATCCTTCTCTATTTGCAGGTTATACTGATAGTCGATAAAATATTCTATCAGGGCAGAAATAATAAAAGAAATGGCATTGATTAAAATGAATCCTTCCAGATTGACAAAACCATAAATTACGCCTCCCATTAGGGGGCCTAAAATATGAGATAAAGATTCTATCACCCTGGCCTGAGAATTAATTTTAACCAGGCCAGATTCTCTGACCAGTGCTGGTTTGGCAGATTCCAGAGCAATATCAAAAAATACCGTTAAAGTAGTCATCACAAAGGTACTGAAATATAGAATATTAACATTAAAGGTAAAATTAGTAATAAAAAGATAGATTAACGAAAGAAAAATACCATTAATCAGGTCAGCTCCAACTACCAGAATTTTTTTGTTAAATTTATCTGCTATTACTCCAGCAATTGGATTAAATAAGACAACCGGTAGAGTATATAATGCAAGATTAAGGGCAAAGGAAAGTGCAGAAGAAGTTGTCCTTAATAAATAAAGCCCAATCACAAAAGCATAGATTGCAGATCCAAATAAAGAAATTGTTTTACCTGACAAAAAAAGTAACAAATTTAAATTTTCTATCCGCTCACTTTTAAGTTCCTGTTCATTTCCGATTCTTTGATCCTGATAATTTAACATTTTCTATTACCTCCTCTTATTTTCTAATTTAATTATAAGGAGTGGAGGTAAGACAACTGCAAGAGGCTAAAAAAATATTTTTTACATTATTTTTTTAAAAAATGGAGTTAACTCTACTTTTTATTTTCTGGCCTGCAGCTGATAGGAATAAATCTGATCCCCAATTTGAGCAAACTCTTCGTATTTACCAAATGAACTATCTATTTTTTTGATTTCTGACTTATCTTCTTCTAATAACTCAAAGCCCAACTCCTGTAGCTTTAATCTGATATTTGACTGGATAAAGTAATCACGATATTTTCTGGCAACTATGTTCTTCTCTCCAAATTTGTAATAGATTATAAAAACTGCAGTTAAAATAAAATGTTCTTTAAAATATTTAAGCAGCAGCTCCGGTAAAAAGCTCTGATTATGAAAAGAAAAGTTAGAAATCCCCGAAAAATCAACTAAATAGTCAAGTGTCTTCTCATTAAGCGGCAGAGATGGCAGATCAGCAGTTAGAAAAATAATTTCAGGACCGGCAGGTGATAATTCAAGTAATGATTTGAGATAGCGGTTTAGTTCCGGATTATTGTCTACACAAATGTAGGTAGTATCAGAAGGCAGTTGATCATAAATATTTCTTAATAAAAGTCCATAACCAGAACCGGGTTCTAAAATAACTTTATTTTTTAGATCACTAAAATTAATTTTATTTTTCAGCCATTCAAGACTCTGATAGGACTGATCCATAAATTCAGAATCAGTCTGCTTAATATAGTCAGTTATATGAAAAAGAGCTTTGCCTTCAAATACCTCCACCTGAGTTTCCTGAGTATAAATCTCTTTTGTATAGAGGATTCCATCTTTAATTAAAATCTTTTCTCCACAGCTGCAGTTAAGGCTTCCCTGATGAATTCTATTATTTTCAATTTTTTCGGCAGATAAGCTTAAGTCAGAGCCGCAGAGAGGACAGGCGAAAAGGTTAAGAGATTTCAAATTTAAGCTGAGGTCATTCTGCTTTTCATTACTTTCTTCTTTTAGTTTTTTTAGGTGGCTTTTCAAACCATCTTTGGCCTTTTTCAGCTCAGCAATTCTATTATTTAAGCTTTTTAATTTATTTTTATAAAGATTCTGATAGTAAGTGTTTCGCTGATAGTTGCTAAGTCTGCCGACTCGTTTAAAATTTAAAATTTCTTTTATTTCATCCAGAGAAAACTCCATTTCTTTTAGTTTTAAGATCTCTTCCATATCATATTGATCTTCCAGATCAAACTGGTAATGTCCTCCCACTTTCTGTGGATTAATCAGTTTTAATTTCATGTAATAACGAATGGTATCATAGCTTAAATCAAATTTATTTGAAAATTCTCTAATTTTCATTTAAAGTCATTCCTTTATGCTTTTTTTCAGACCAACTAAAAATTTATTACTGCACTTAGCTCAAAAAAAGCTTAAGCTACTGCAAATATTTACAGCAGCCTAAACTTTAGGTTGAATTAATTTTATTTTAGCGCCAGAGACCCCATTGGATCCCACGGTTTTAAGACAACCGGATCTTTTTGATATGATTTCAGATCAGCTTCAGCTAAATATTTTTTATTAATAACTACCTCATAGTTAAATTCTTTAAACCAGTCATTACTCATAATGAAAAATCCATTTTCGCCAACTTTTTCTCCCCAGCTGTTTTGAACCTTCCAGCTTAAAGGCTCGTCGTCTTTTAAGTTGACACCGGTAAAGGCCATAGCATGAGTTAAAATACTTTCACCATACTGCAGACGCTGACCCTTATCCAGAGAAAATTTTGTATCCAGCACATCTCCATAGTTAAATAATTTAGTATCCATAATTCCTAGCTCGCGATCAGACCACTGACCAACATCACAGCCAAACCAGACAGGTTCACCATCTTTTAGCTGTTCTTTTGTATAAGCAATCAGCTTCTCAATCGGCAGATTTAAGTAATGAATCTGCTGTCCCTCTTTAACATTACCTAAAAATTCGACTGTATAAGTTTGATCAAAAGGTTTATCAGCAGTTGGAGCATTAATAATACTTACATAATCTGTCATCTTAACTTTAGAATATTTATTATAAAATTCCTGTGGAGTCAGCTCACTATCTCGATAGAACTCCCCATCCTTATTTCTGTATTCAAAATCGAAGTTCTGAGGTGGCTCACCCAGAAAATAAGCAAGAATTGAATAAATTTCAGCCAGCATATCTTCTTTTTCTTCTCTTAAGCTTTCTTTATCTGCTCCCAGTTTAAAATCTTTCCGTAAAGTTTGGGCCAGATCTCTTAATTTTAAACTTAAAATTTTATTCAGATAGTGGGAATTGCTGCTGTGGTAGCTTTCGGGCATTACATATTTAGGCACAATCCCATACTTCTCAATTAAAGCAGTAAACATATCCCACTGACCACCGTCATTTGTCGGCTCATTTAAAAGCCACATTACCCGACGGCTGTCTATGTCCAGTTCAACTGTGGAAATAATATTTTCCAGAAAATAATTTGCTTTTTCCAGCTTATCCCAGAACATCGTGTAGGCCTGAGAAAGCTCAAAATCGTGATCCTTGATCTTTAAATCTTTCGAAATACTGTAGCGGATATTATTTAAAGCAGCAAACATCCAGCAGCGGCCGCTTTTTTCCTGATTGGTTACCTTACCTACATCAATCTCTTCGGAAAAATCATAGTGCATCTTTTTGACCGACTCATTATTTAAGGCAGTATCATTGATTCCATTTTTAATAACTGCATTGGCAATGATCTCACTATTTTCTCTGGCCTTAAACTTCTTTTTAAATTTGTCCAACTTGGGCTGATCGATTATCTGTCTGTTCATTTTTAAAAATCCTCCCTTTTTAATCTAAAACTTAATATTTATATTTTCATCGCCAGACTATTACTTTATTACCTAATTGTACACTTTTCTTCATTTTTAAGCGACTTGTAGGCAGGACGAATAATTTTGTGGTCACTAACCAGCTGTTCAATTCTGTGAGCACACCAGCTGGCAACTCTGGCTGTAGCAAATAATGGGGTAAATAACTCTTCCGGAATATTTAACAGCTGATAGACAAAACCGGAATATAAATCCACATTAGCACAGATTTCTACATCCTCTCCCCGTTCTTCTTTAAATATTTCTTTGGTCAGACTTTCAATATTATCATAGAGCTCAAATTCTTGTAGTCTGTCCTTGGCTGCTGCCAGCTCCTTTGATTTTTTCTTTAAGATTACAGCCCGGGGATCACTTTTTGTATAAACAGCATGGCCCATTCCATAAATTAGACCTTTTTGATCAAAGACTTCCCCTTTTAAAATTTGCTTTAGATATTTCTTCAGCTCTGCTCTATCAGAATAGTCAGCAAGGTTTTCTTTGATATCATCGACCATTGCTTTAACTCTTAAATTAGCTCCCCCGTGCTTGGGACCCTTAAGACTTCCAACAGCTGCTCCTACGGCAGAATAAGTATCTGTTCCACTGGAAGAAACCACATGTGTTGTAAAGGCCGAGTTATTACCTCCACCATGTTCAGCGTGCAGGATCAGTAATAAATCAAGAGTATCTTTTTCCAACTGAGTATAATCATTATTGGCTCTGATCATATGTAAAATATTTGCCGCTGTCCCCAGGCCTTCTTTCGGGTTATGAAGATAAAGGCTCTGATCGTCAAAATAATGAGCCTTAGCCTGAAAACCATAAGAAATAATGGTAGGAAATCTGGCAATTAATTTTAAACTCTGAACTAAAATCCGGTCAATATCAAGTGAATCCGGTTTTTCATCATAAGAGTAAAGCACCAAAATTGCCCGCTGCAGCTTATTCATTACATCCCGGCTTGGACTTTTCAAAATTGTATTTTCAGTAAAATGAGGCGGGAGTTTTCTAAAACCATCTAAAATTGCATTAAATTTTCTTAACTCTTCTTCTCCCGGCAGCGCCCCGAATAATAAGAGGTAAACAATACTTTCAAAACCAAATTCACCAGTATTTTTTACCAGCTCATCAATTTCTATATCTCTATAGAATAATTTACCTTCAATTGGAGTTTTAACTCCATCACAGTAGGTATAACCATGCACAGAACCAATCTTAGTAAAACCAACTACTACACCAGTACCATCAGAATTTCTCAAACCCTGCTTAATATCGTACTGTCTGTAATATTCTTTATCAATTTTATTAACCTGTTCTACCTTTTGGGCTCTATCTTCAAGCCAGTTATCCTTTAAATCCTTAATCAACCAATCTTTTGTTTCCACATTCTCACTCCTCAATTCTCTGCTCAAATAGTTAATAATATTAAAAAAATAAATTAAATTTTAGTTCTTATATTATTATAACAAAATATTGAGCATTTATACAATTGATTTAATCTTCAGAAAAATCAGGTGATAGAATTCCCCAGTTTAATTACTGCATTTAAAAATTCAATAAAAATTTCTGAAGGCTGGTTTAAAGCCCCTGGTGGAAATGAATTGCTGCCAACAGTTTTAATTGTCTTATTTTGATGAACAATATATAAATGCCAGTTTGAGCCTTCATAGAATCTGAGACCTCTATAGTTATATTCACTATCCCAGTCCCAGATATTTAATCGATCTAAGTGCTGCCAAAATTCTACCCAGTCTATTTCTGCTGGTCTTCCTATTTTGAAATGGCTGTCATTATCAAAAATATTTTTAAAAAGACTGCAGTTATTAAAATAATAAATATTTGGCTCTATCCATTTTAAATAAATTATTGGATTTAATCTGTTGAAGCTAAAGTCCAATTTTTGGGGAAGATAAAGTTTATTATTCATATTAGTTCACCTCTAATTTAACAATAACACAATAAGATATAAAAAGACTCTAAAAGTTTTTAAACTATTAGAGTCTTATCTCTCCTATAACCTTATTTTTCATTCTCATTTTCAAAAAACTTTTTCAAAATCAAATTAAATATTACATGCATTTTTAAATAATCCAAATCTTCCACCTCACTAAGTTATTGTAACTTAAGAATAACTCAGTTTAATAAAAAAACCACCTATCAAAAGTTAGGTATTTAAAATAAAATCAGATTATGGGGTGAAAAATTAAATAATATTAAGTTTGCGGGCTTTAGCAGCTGCTCTGGTGCGGTTGGGAACAGCAAGTTTAGAATAAATATTGCTTAAATGCCATTTGGTTGTACCTTCAGTAATAAATAACTTCTCGGCAATTTTTTTGTTGCTCAAACCCTCTGCCAGCAGTACTATTATTTCTTTTTCTCTATCGGTCAGGGGGTCTATCAGTTTTTCAGCATTCTGAGTAGGAGATTTCTCCGGAATGATAAAATCAAATTTTATATTTATTTTCTGCTTTAATTCCTTAAATTCAGTCAGCAAAATTTTTAGATACTTTTTATACTCAGTTAAGACAGTCAAATAATTCTCTTTTTCCAACATCAACAGAGCATCTATTAGTAAATCCCGGCTTTTATTTTTATCAGCAAGCTTTAAATAGATTATTGCTTTTATAATTTTACTTTTTATTTGATACTGATAATCTAATTTTTCATAATCAATTTTTTTGAGAAAATTTAAAGCCTGCTGATACTTTTTTTCTGCCAGCAGCAGTTCTGTAACTAAAAATAGTGCTCTAACTCTGATTACAAAAAATATCTGCTGATCAATAATTTCTGTCTGAGCTTTTATTTTCTTTTTTAGAAGTTGATTTAAGCTGTTTATATCTCCTTTGTAAAGCTCAAAATTTAACTTTTCCATCTCAGCCAGCTGATAATTGACTTTTAAATTATATTTTTTGCAGAGCTCTAAAGTTTCAGCAATAATTTCTTCTGCTTCATCAGTCTGCCCTAAATAAAAAGTGCTCAGCGCATAATAAATCATCGGCAGCCAGTAAACATGGATCAATTCAAAAAATTCGCCTGCTTCAATACCTTTAAGCAGATACACTCGTGATCTTTTATATTCAGCTCGAAAATAATAGATAATTCCTAGAGGAATTGAAAGCAGGTTTACAAGTTCTGCAGCCACTTTTTTATTTTGAAAGCGCTCAATACTTTCCAGACTTAAGTTTAAAGCCTGATTTAAATTTCCCTGCTGAGTAAGTTTTAAAGTTAGATTCATCAGCGAATTTATTTCCATCAAATACTGTTCTTTTTCCCTGGCCAGAAAGGCAGCCTGGCGGAATGAGTCTATTGATTGATCAATTTTGGAATAAGAAGACTGAATCTGGCCCAGAGTCATTAAAGCATTGATTTTAAAAATATAATCACTTTCTGGAATTAAATTTAGAGCTTCGGCTGTTTTGCTGCAGTGCAGATCAGCATCCTGATATTTTTCCATAAAACTGCTTAGAGTTAGAAGTCGCCCCCTATTTTCTAAACTTAAATTATCTGTATTTTCTACTAGACTAAGATAGTAAGCGGCATCTTCTTTTTTGCCGAGAATAAAAAGCGACAGGGCTTTAATAATTAAAAGGGGAGGACTGTCTTTAAAATCTTCAGCTGGAATTTGCTCAGCTAAATTTAAAAATTCCTGCAGTTCACCGGCTTTAAAATAAGCTGGCACAGATTTTTCTAAATAATCCAGTGCTAGCTGATAATCCTTTGCTCTTAAGGAATAAAGAACAGCCTCCTGATAATAATCATGTTCTGCAAACCAGGCTGCTGCTTTTAAATTAAGCTCATCTTTTTCTTCAGCTTTAAGCTGACTCCGCAAAAATTTTCTAAAAGGACTGTAATATCTATAGAAATAATTTTTGTGATCAACAGCTTCGATAAAGATTTTCTTTTTAACTAATTTATCAATTAGAGCTTCAATATCTTTTACAGAGCTTAGTCGGGCAGCCAGTTCTGCAGAAAAACTTTCTATAACCGAGCTTTTTAGAAGAAATTCTTTTTCAGCCGCCGCAAGTTTAGAAAAAACTTCCTGATTTAAGTATTGGAATAAATTATTATTGGGCAGTCCAAACTCAGCCTCTAAATAATTAAAGTTATATTCAGCATCCTCCAAAAGCTTAACCATTAATAATTCCACAGCCAGCGGCCAGCCCTCTGTGACCTGATAGATCTTTTGAATTTTATCATCAGCCAAATTCAGTTCATTTTCTTGCTGGATAAGCTTTTTTAATTCAAGATAACTAAATTTAAGGTCAGCTTCTTTAATTTTGATTAATTCCCCTTTTAAATCCTGTCTTTTAATCAAAATTGGTATCTCTTTTCTGCTGATTAGAATTAGTTTTAAATTAGTGGGTATAAATTTAATTAAGTACTTTAAGAACTCAAAAATAAAGTCCTCTGAGGCTAAATCAAGATTGTCTATAATCAGCGCTGTTTTTGGCGCAATATTTTTTAGATCCTTAATCAAACTGAAGGCAGTCTTTTGGGGATTAAGGTTAAGAGGCAGCTTTAAAATTGTTTCAGTATTTAAAAAGTCAGCTTCAGAATTTTTCTTAAAGGCAGCAATAATCCCTCTAATGAATTGAAAAGAACTTTTAAGATTATTATCCAGACTTAACCAGGCAGCCGACTGATTGTTAAAATCTAGCCAGTCAGCAATTAGAGTTGTTTTGCCAAAGCCAGCTGGCGCTGTAATCAAGGCCAGAGAGCCTTCATTATTCTCATTAAAATTATTCAAAGCCGAAAGCAGTCTTTTACGCCTGTAGATATTATTTAGCTGAGGTATTTGAGTTTGAAATTCCATTAATAAATCCATAAAATCAAATCCTTTTTCAATTACTATTAGATTAACTATTATTTAAAGCATTATTACAATTCTGGATTATTTATAAGCTATTTAGACTGAACCAACTCAGTCAAGATTTTTTATCATCTCTAAAATTGTATCCCTGCCGTTTAAAAAATCTTCAAATCTTGTTTCAACAGTAATCTCTGGATAAAGTGAATCAGGATCACTATCTTCAAGCAGAGTAAAATATTTAGTAGAATAGCTTACTCGCAAACCGGAATTTGGAAGGTTAAAGGTTCTTACCTCACCATAGTGATTCGGTTTACCCATGGTAGGAGTACCAATCAAATACCCATTCAGCTCTTCTTTGAAATCAAGAGCATTTATAATTGCTGACGAGAAAGTATCAGGGCCTATAATAACATAGGTTTCAAATTGATCTTTATACTCTCTTAATTCCTCTGCAAATTTGGTTCCCTGGCTTGAATCACCTCCGGAATTGAAGCGCAGGTCAATTACAAGTTTATTTATTTCTTCATTTTTTATTAAATCTAATATTTCTAACTTTTCTGCTGCAAAGGAAGGCAGTTCCGGATTGGGCTGGCCGTGTTTTTCAGCCAGTTCTCTGCTCCAGCAGCTGTTATACTGAAAATATAAAATCTTTTCAGCAGCAATATAATCTGACCAGAAAAGTTGATTGGCATTTTCCAGTACATAACCAGGCTGATAATCCAGTGATACAAAAGTATTTCTGTCTGCTGCCATGTTTTCAATTTTTAAAGGCTCAAAACTAATGCTGATCTTCTCTTCATTTTGTTCAAACATAAATTCATTCTCAGATTCAGCTATCTCAAGATAGCTGAGAAGTTCATTTAGTTTAAGAAATGAGCTCAGCCGGTAATTAAGAGATACCTGATTATCAGATGTAATAATGCGGCTGAATTTATTTTTTAATTCTTCCACTGAATAACCATTAATTGAAATTAGTTCTGCCCCCAGAATTTCTTTATGCTGCTCAGTGGTTGTCATTACCCGATAACCATCTTCAAATCTGCGCAGAAATAGTGGGTAATATTCACTTAAAAAGCGGGTATTGTCAATAGCAGTGTGGGTGTCACCAATTTCAGCAAAGATTTCTGCCATCCTTAGAGTAACCTCTAAATTTGAAAGTTTAGCTAAATCATTTTTTAGCTTACTCATTTCCTGCTTAAATTCTTCCTTTTCCAGCTGAAAAAACAAATTTTTATGCCGGGCAGGCAGCTCTTCTTCTAAATAATTAAGATCTTCCCGCCATTCCTTTTCTTTGATCTCTAATGCTGTCCCAATGTTACTAAAGATTAATAAAAAAATTAAACTGAGCAAAAATATTTTTTTCATAAATGATATTCCCTCCACAATAATTAAAGTATTGAAAATTTATATGATAAAAATATCACGATTAGTACAAAAGATAAAACCCGCTTTTTAAAACGGGATATATCTGATTGTAAATTAAATATTACTTTCAACTCTAATTACACTTTTAACCTCTATCACATCATCAAGTTCTTTAATTTGAGCCAGAGATTTATTTAAATCTTTTTCCCTAACTGAGTGAGTAATAAATACCAGTGGCACAACCGGATTATCCTTCTGCTTCTGCAGTACTGAAGCCAGACTGACATTATTATCACCAAATATTTTGGCGATATGGGCCATCACACCCGGCTCATCTTTAACTTCAAAACGCAGATAAAAGCTGTTCTCAATTTCATCAATTTTAATTACATTACTTTCTAAAAAGGAGTCCATCCGCTGTACTTCCCGCTGATTGTGGTTAATATCTTTAGCCACCTGGATAATATCAGCAGTTACAGCACTACCAGTAGGCATCTGTCCTGCGCCCCGGGCTGTAGACATCACCTGACCAACAGCATCACCATGCAGGTAAACACAATTGTAGGTGCCATTAATCATAGCCAGCGGGTGATCTTCAGGCACAAATGCTGGATGAACTCTGACATCGAGTCCTTCAGGTGAGTTTTTGGCTATTGCTAAAAGCTTAATTACATAACCCATTTCGTGGGCCAGCTCAATATCTTCGATAGCAACATCTTTAATCCCTTCTACATAAACCTCTCTAACATCAACAAAGCGCTCAAATGCCAGTGAAGAAAGAATGGTGATTTTATAAGCTGCATCATCACCTTCAATATCTGAAGAAGGATCTGCCTCAGCAAAACCCAGCTCCTGGGCATTTCTTAGAGACTCAGCAAAATCTTTTTTCTCCTTACTCATATCAGTTAAAATATAATTGGTGGTTCCATTTAAAATACCATATATTTTTTCAATTCTATTGGCGGCCAGAGAGTTCTGCAGAGGTCTAATGATTGGCAGCCCACCGGCAACACTTCCCTCATAACAGACCTGAACATCATTTTCATCTGCTTTTCTAAAAATTCGTTTTCCATATTTTGCAATCACCAGTTTATTGGCAGTAACAATACTCTTCCCATTTTCAATAGCCCTGATTATGTAATCATAGGCCGGCTGCTCTCCCCCAATTAATTCGACAACAATATCTATATTCGGATTATTAATGATATCCTCAACCTTATCAGTTAATAATTCCTGATTGATTTCAATATCTCTTTCTTTTTCCAGGTTGTTGACCAGAATTTTTTCTATTCTAACCTCAGTTCCAACCTTATTTTTAATGTTTTCAGCATTCTTCTCCAATATCTTAACTACTCCACTACCTACTGTACCAAGTCCTAAAATTCCTATTTTAAGCAAAATTATAACCTCCTGTATTCTTATATTGCTTCTTCTAACTTCTCTATTATTAAACATTATATCAAGGAGTTATTAAATTGTCGACTTTCTGAGAAAATTTATGCTTTAAATTTAAAAATCATTAGTAATTTCAACAAATTATCTTTCCTTCATTACAATTTATTTAACCTTCATTTTTTAATTAAATTGTTACCTCTAATACACTTTTGCAAATTAATAATAATTACTATTGACAAAGATAAAAAGTGGTGGTATATTATATTTAACAAAATTGAATTGTACACAACTAATTAAGGAGGAAATAAAAATGAAAAAAAGTTTAGTTGATTCCAGAAGAATGATGATAGCTTTATTGGTTACCCTGACTTTAGTTTTTTCTCTGAATGTAATGGTGTTGGCGGATGGACATCTTAAAGGTGGACCTGATGTGCTGGATGTAGCTCTGGAAGCTGATGATTTCAATACTCTTGTAACTGCAGTTATTGAAGCAGATCTTGTTGGAGCATTAAAAGGTGATGGACCATTTACAGTTTTTGCACCGACCGATGCAGCCTTTGCAGCTCTACCAGAAGGTACTCTAGACAGCTTACTGGCTGATAAAGAGCAGCTGGCAAATGTGCTTCTCTACCACGTAATTTCCGGTAAGGTAATGGCTGAAGATGTTCTGGAAATGGATGGAGCAATGGTAGAAACTTTATTCGGAGAGGAAATTGAAATCTCAATTAAAGAGGGTATGGTTTATATAAATGATGCCCAGGTTACTACAACAGATATTGAAGCAAGCAATGGTGTCATTCATGTAATCGATACTGTTTTAGTTCCTTAAATTGACTATCATAAATCTTATTTAAGATTAAACAAAAAAATAAAAAAAGCTCTTCCCACACAGTAAGGACTGATGGGAAGAGCTTTTTTTATATCAATATATTATTTTGCATTTTTTAATCTAAAAACTGAAAAACTCCAGAAAAGTCCTGATTACACTGGCTCCACCAACAGCAGTTCCAATCACACTACCCAAATTAGCAAGAATGACTATTAAAAGAATATGAGTTACCTTATTTGTGTAAATTTCCTTAATCGAAATCCCTTCCGAAAGTTTCTGAAAATCCTTAACCTGTGGTTTTTTGAGATAGGCTTCAGCCAGTCCAGCAAACCACCCTGCTGCTATAGTTGGATTTAAAGAACTTATGGGAGCTACAACAAAGGCAGTCAAAACAGTTAAAATATGACCCCTGCCCAAAACTACCCCCAGTGCTGAAAGTGATCCATTCCAGATAAACCAGGCCTTAGTAACCTCGATTCCTGTACTGATATTATTGATAAAACTTGAAATAATAATTACTAAAATCACTGCCGGAATTCCCCAGGAAAATAGCTTTCCCCATTTAGGTTTAGACGGCAGTTTAGTGATCTCAGGCAAATTTTGTACTTTATAAATTTCCTTTTTAACTCCCGGAACATGAGCAGCACCCAAAACTGCTACAATCTTATCCCCGGGGGCATTTTTTATCTTATTGGCCAGATACTGATCTCGCTCGTCAAGCAGATGCTTTTTTATCCCGGGAAAAGATTTTCCCATCTCCTCCAGCATCATATTTAAGGCATCACCACTCTTAAGTTGATCCATCTCTTCCTCAGTTATTTCTTCATCTACAAAAAGCATGGAAATGATCTGAAAAATAAGCTTCATTTTTTCCCAGAGGCCGAGCCCACGCCAGACTCTTTTAAAGGTAATCTGAATATTGCGGTCAGCAAGAACCAGTTCTGCTCCAATTTCCTCAGCAGATCTAATTCCCTGCCTCATTTCCTCTCCAGCGTTAATCCCTAACTTTTCTGCCATTCGGCTCTGAAAAGAACTGATGATTAAATTAACCAGCAGTAACAGTGATTTTTTCTGCTTAATCACCTGAAAAATATTCATTTCACTCCACTTATCTTCATCATTAATTGAGCTGTATCTTTCCTCATCCAGCTCAACACAAACACTGTCAGGTTCTTCAGTTTCAATTACTTCTTTAACCTGTTCTGCACTCTTTTTGGAAATATGAGCAGTTGGAATTAATATTATTTCTTTACCATCATACTCAAGTCTTTGAATATTGTCTTCGTCCATAAAAACAGCTCCTTCTTAAAATTCTCTCACTTGTCTATTATATCACTTATGAGAGAATTATCAAAAAAATTTATTGGTAAAAAAGTCATAAAGACTGTCAGGCAGCAGCCAGCGGAAAAATAATATTAGTTTCGCATGAACTGGAACAGCATATCTGGCTTTAGGATGATTAGTTTCTGCAGCCTTAAAGATTGCTTGCGCCACAACTTCCGGCTCAGCTGTCATGCCGCTTTCCCCATACATCTGCTTATATTTATTAGCCTTCCGCTCAGCCTGTTTTTGATAAATTCCTGCACCAGAACTTTTTAATAAGTTGTCTCCAGCAGTCTCGGCCCAGTTGGTTTCAATTGCTCCCGGCTCAATCAAAATTACATCTATTCCAAATTGCCGCAGTTCGTTGCGCAGGCAGTCACTTAAGCCTTCTAAGGCAAATTTACTGGCATGATACCAGCCACCAAGAGGGGTCCAGATTTTGCCTGCAATAGATGAAATATTGATAATTCGGCCGCTGCCCTTTTCCCGCATCACAGGAATTACAAGTTTAGTTAGTTCAGACAGGCCAAATAAGTTAACTTCAAATTGCTTTTTAGCATCTTTAAGGGGCACCTCTTCCACTGCTCCATAAGCTCCATAACCAGCATTATTCACCAGAATATCCAGCCTGGCTTCATTTTCAAGTATCTGATTCACACAATTTTTTCTCATTTCTGCCTCAGTTATATCCATTAAAATGTAATGACCATTAGGGTAATCACTTAGATATTTAAGATCTGCCTCAGTTCTGGCAGCGCCATAAACAGTATAATCATGTTTCAGAAATTTTACTGCGGCTGCCTTTCCTATTCCACTTGAGGCACCAGTAATTAGAACTACTTTTTTACTCATATTTTTCTGCCTCCTATTTTAAAAAGCAGGTATTAACCTGCTTTTTATTTAATCTTCCTGATAAAATTTATTAATCTGACTGACATTTTTCTCTTTTTTATTTTTAATAAAGGTACCATTATCCAGTTCCCGGGAAGCCAGTGCCAGTTCTTCTCTGCTGTTCATTACAATCGGACCACCCCAGGCAATCGGTTCTTCTAATTTTTTGCCTGCCAGAAATAAAAAGCGGGCTTTATTTTCAGCTGTATTAACCTTAATCTTACTGCCGCTTTGGTAGAGAACTCCCTGGGGATATTTCTTTAAATCCTCTTTTTCCGGTTCAAAATTGGCCTCACCTCTGATTAAAAAGGCATAAGCATTAAAATCTTCCGGCAGTTCGAAAATAAATTCACTTTCAGGTTCTAATTCCACATCAAAGAATGTAGGCTTAGTATCAGTTCTCTGAATTTCGCCACTCAGGCCCTTATATTCTCCAGCAATAATGTGTACCTTTTTTTCCTCATCCTCGTAAACTGGGATCATCTCTTCAGTAATATCACCATACTGCGGCTCAGTCATCTTATTATCAGCGGCCAGATTTAGCCAGACCTGAACCCCGAGCATTTCTGCTGAAAGCTGGGGTAATTCCTGGTGCAGAATTCCAGAACCGGCTGTCATCCACTGACACTGACCATCTTTAATTACTCCACTGTTACCTATACTGTCACCATGCTCTATCTCTCCCTTAATCAAATAGGTCACTGTTTCAATCCCGCGGTGGGGATGCCAGGGAAATCCGCGGCTGTAATCTGAGGGATCAGTTGAATCAAAAAAGTCCATCATCAAAAACGGATCAAAATCTGGAATCTGATGATAACCAAAACAGCGTCTGAGTTTAACTCCTGCTCCATCCTGAGTTTCTCTGCCTTCAAAATATGTTTTTACTTTTCTATACATTTTATATTACCTCTCTTTTTTAATTATTCTTGCTGCCTGTACTTTTCTACCTCTTCTGCAAGTGTATTGAATTCTCTATCTGCAATTTCGAGCATCCCGGCCAGGGCATAAAAACGCCGCTGCAGATGTTTTGGCAGCTCACCCTTAAATTTATAATTACGGTCATGCTCTATTTCAGCCCAGGCGTGCTGCAGAATACTCCTAATCTGGATTTCAAATTTAAGCCCGGCAAAAATTTCGAGTTCTGTCCTGGCAACTTTATCAGCACTCAGTTCAGCAATATAATGAATTGATTTATAACCCATCTTATCAGCTTCTAAAAGATCGGACTTATCTTCACTCCGCTGGTAATCAATTTCAAATAATTCTTTAATTATATCACTGATCTGATGGATTTCCTTTTCGAAAAGTGTAATAACCCGCACCCCGCATAAATCTGTTATTTCCTCTACCGGTTTACTGTATTTTTCACGGCTCGCTTTTTCGCGAAAGCTTTCTACTGACTTAACTCTGCTTTCTATGCTGTGAAATATTATTTCGTTTTCATTTAAGGCCTCTCTTAAAATAACTTCCACTTCAGCTCTTAAATCTCTGTATATATTTCTCTGACTTTCATACCACAAAACTGCCTGATTAACTTTTTCTCTACTGGCCATAATTATTTCCTCCAATTGACTGCAAAATAAAATTTATATTCAAATTAAAAATTTAAATCTTACTGACTGGAAAAGTATTTAATAGAATTTAAGCTCGGGCTTTAACTTTCTGATAGAGTTCAGCATTAACTGCGTCATAATATGGCTGGACAAATAAAACCCCAATTCCAAAAAATAATGCTCCCAGAAAAAACCAGCCCAGAAAAGAAAGATCTAAAATGAAAATATCCAGCTTCTGGCCGTCGGTCATTTCACTACTCATATTCAAAGCCCCCTTATGATCTAAATCCGGATCTTCAGCCATAATATAGGGAACAAAGCGGTATTCATACATTTTTATTATTCCTGGAATGATTAAAAGCAGTGACCAGAGAAAAATATAGATTCCTCTAAATAAAAGTACTGTAATAATATTTTTATAATATTTTTTGTCAAAAAACTTAAGCAGATATGAAATCTCAGACTCACCTCTGCTCAACTGAATAAAATACTTTCTGCCGCCAACTTCCAGAATGTAGCCCAGAAATATTCTCAGGGCTAAAAAAACTAAGACTCCCACTACTGCGATCAGGGCTATCTCCAGAGCAAATTCACTGCCGCCTCCATTAGCTGTACCGGTACTGCTGCCGGAGCTGCCGAGGTCAAGACGGTTGTGGCTGCCCCCTGTAATTACCAAAATTAAACTGACTAAAAACGCCTGCCAGTAAAAACCTTTTAATTTCCCTTTTGCACTCTCTTTAAGTTCACTTCTTGTCCACACCTTAAATTCTCCCCTTTTTATTGGTTTTATAAGCTCAAAACTTAATTAAATATTTAAATTAGTTCTTTAAATATAATTCAGCATTCGGAGGAAAAATCCTTTTTAAATAGAAAAATCCCCGCTTTCAGTTAAGAAAACGAGGCTTAAAATCAAATCTATTATTCTAAATTTATTCGCCACTGTTAGCCATTTTATTATCTATCTAAAATTTTTACCGCATTTTCCGCCGCTTTGACCAGCAGATTGTGGGCAGGATAAAAGGACTGATATGGCTGAGAAGAATAATTAAAGTCCAACAGCTGGTCCACATTCAGACCATACTGAACTGCCATAGTTATTTTGTCCACTTTATCTGTAACAGGCTCTCCACTTATTATCTGACCACCTAAAACTTTTCGGTCAGCCTGATTAACAATCAATTTAAGCTTTACATCTTTAGCAAAAGGCATAATTGGAAAAGCGGTTGTAAACTCAGCCTCAGCAGTTATAATATCATAGTTTTCAGCTGCAATTTTTTCTGTCAGACCGGTACCGCCGACAAAATAATCACCAACCTTAGTTGCCGCTCCATTATAAAAGCCAGTATATTTCCTCTCACTACCGAGCAGATTTGCTGCCAGAACTCTTCCCATTGCAACAGCATTTGTAGCCAGCTTACCTGAAATAACCTCACCAGTTATTCCACTTTCAAACTGAACACAGTCTCCCGCTGCATATACAGCTTCCAGATTTGTCTCCATTTTTTCATTTACCAGAATACCATCTCTGCCAATTTCTAAAGCAGTATCTCTTAAAAATTCAACATTGGGCTGCATTCCCACGGCAAAAATAACCAGATCACTTTCAATCTCCTGCTGACTGTCAAGCACAATTGAGCTTAAACTTGAGTCACCATCTAATTTTACAACTCTCTGATCTAAATATAAATTGATGCCCAGTTCTTTCAGCTCCTCTTCAGCCTGCTGTGAAATATCAGTATCAAGCATGTTTGGTAAGATTGAAGGCATCATATCAATTAAATTTGTATTGATTCCTTTTTCATTTAAAGCCTGGGCCAGCTCTATTCCTATCGCCCCGGCTCCAACAACCGAAACATTTTTCACCCCGTCGTCAAGAGTAGACAGGATTTGCTTTAAGTCATTTTCACTTTTAAAAGTCATTACTCCCTCAAGCTCTCTGCCCTCAATTGGAGGTAAAATCGGATCAGCTCCGGTAGCAATAATTAATTCATTGTACTGATACTCTTCATTTTTTTCAGTTTTAACTACTTTATTTTCAAAATCAATTTCTAGAGCCCGATCTCTAATTAAATCTGCCCCTGTCTCAGTAACAATCGCATCTGTTTTTAAAGTTTTCTCATAGGGTAGAAGATCTTCTATAACATAAGGCATCGCACAGTAGATCATCGAATGGTCTTCCGGTCTCATAATTCCAATTTCTCTTTTATTTTTTATATTCTTTGTCAGCGTAATTCCAGCAGGTCCTCCACCAATAATTAAAATATCATATTTCTGCAAAAATATCCCTCCGGTTAATTATATTTATTAATTGCGATATAAATTATAATATAATATTGAACATATGTCAACAATATATCACATTTAATTGAGAATCATTTTCATTCGAGCGCAAAAATTAACCTGACAGAACTCTGCCAGGCTAAATATAAGATTCAATTAAGTCCACATATGGAGTAAAAAAGCACTGTAAGCTGTAACAGCTCCTACTGCAACTCCAGCTTCGGCAGTTTTTTTCATTATTTCTTTCATCATGATCATCCCTTCTTATTTGCTTATATAAATTTTAGGTTTTTAAAAACGCATATTTATTATATATTCTCAGCAGTCAAAGTCAAGTATAATATTTTACAGATACAGAAAAAATAAATTTTAAAAAAGCAGGAATAATAGTTTTAATGACAAATTATATAAACAAAGCTATTAAAATTTAGAAAGGGGTTAATAATTATGAAAAGAATTTTGTTTTTTACCATTGCTCTGGTTCTCAGTTTAACTCTCAGCGTTTATGCACATCCCCCCGGAGATATAGAGATGTCTTTCAATACTGAAAATAACATGCTTGAAGTTACAATTCCTCACAACTCAAATGATAATAGTGACCACTTTATCAAAAATGTAAAAGTTTATTTAAATGACAATCTGCACATCGAACAAAATTTTATTATGCAGACTGATAATGAAGTCCAGTATTTACACTATATGATTCCCGGGGCAAAAGTGGGTGACACCATTCGTCTGAATGCAGAATGCAACAAGTTTGGCAGCAGAGAAATCGAATTAACTGTAGAATAATAGTCTTTAAAGTAATTTATTATTAATGAGAAGTCTGTATTTTGCAGAGGAGGTTAATATGGGGCAGTGGATTATTCCAATGGGTATTAGTGCTCTGACATCACTTTTAATTACTTTTTTACTGGGAATTAGATTTTTTAGAAAGGTCTTTAATCTCAATCCCCGCTTAAATCTAAAACTGCATAAAATATTTGCTTATATTACTCTTATTTTAGCTGCAGGCCACGGTCTGCTTGTCTACATTGTTTATTTGTAAAATTAAATTATAAAGCCCGGCAGAAACTCACTATTTTAAATAAAAGTTTCTAAACCGGGTTTTAATTATTTTAGTTTTATTGAATTATTTGAAAATCTCAGCTACAACCTCTTTAAATTCAGCATACATTTTTAGACCCTCAAGTTCTTTAAGACTCTCCACCAGAGATTTATAATACCACTTCTGTTTGCTTTTAGGAGCACTAAAGCGCTGCCAGAAATCTTCTGGCTCAGCTTCTAAATCTCTTAAGATACTGCGGGCATTGCTTAATTTATCTGCACAGGCCACTGCCTTATTAATAAAAGCAGCCTCTTCTTTTAAATATTTAATAGTCTGGTTTTTCCTCTTATCCCAGCTTCTTTCATCTCTTCCTTCCAGTTTTTCGGAAGCTGCCAGCACCAGTTCCAGAATTCCTACTCCAAATTCTCTTTTTAAATCTTCTCTTCCAACTTCAGTATCTTCAAGCAGGTCGTGCAGGAGTCCGGCGGCCACAATTTGATCTGCAAAAGCATTTTCTTTTAAGATCATTGCCACTTCAAAGGGATGAACAATATAGGGAACCTCTCCCCCTTTCCGGGTATCACCCTGATGTGCCTGAGCGGCATATTCCATTGCTCTTGCGATTAGTTTATTGGCAAACATTAGATTTCACCTCTATTTATAATATTTATTTATTCAATTCAGTGCAGAAAACCAATTTAAGCTTTTAAAACAAAAATTATTTTAAAGCGAGTTTAACAGCTTTTTTAGCATGCAGCTCAGTGGTATTAAAAACCGGCAGACTGCTGTCTTCTTCTTTAATCAGTAATGGTATTTCTGTACAGCCCAGGATAATCCCCTCTGCTCCCTGATTTTTTAATCCAGCAATAATTCTTAAAAACTTTTCTCTAGTTTGATCTTTTAAGACTCCGTTAACCAGTTCCTGATAAATAGCCTGATGGATATAATCCCGCTCTTCAGCCTCAGGAATTAGAACCTCAATTTGATAATTTTCTTCTATTCTTTTTCTGTAAAAATCGCCTTCCATCGTATACTTTGTTCCCAGGAGACCCACTTTTTTTAAGCCTTCAGCCTTGATTTTTTCAGCTGCCGTATCTGCAATGTGGAGCAGTGGAATCCCAAGTTCTGCCTGAACTTTTGGTGCCATCTGGTGCATCGTATTGGCACAGATTAAAATCATATCTGCTCCGGCTCTCTCCAGTTTATCTGCTATTTCTATCATCTTTTTAGTTAGCTGATCCCACTCACCTGCCTCCTGCAGTCGCTCTATCTCTGCAAAATCGACTGAGTACATAATGATTTCTGCTGAATGGGGACTACCCAGCTTCTTTTTTACTTCTCTATTTATAATTTTATAATAATCAACTGTAGATTCCCAGCTCATACCACCGATCAATCCTATTGTTTTCATCTTAGTGCCTCCTCGTATAATTATCTTCTTTAACTTGCTTTAAAATTGTATAAAGGTTTTAATACTTCAATTACTTCAATGCTTTCCTTAACCGCCAGCAGAATTTCCTCCGCCGATTTATAGGCAGAAGGAGCTTCGTCAATTGTACTTTTTTTGACTGAACTTGAATAGACATCTCGCATTGACTTTTTAAATTCTTTAAGGCTGATTTCTTTTTTAGCCTGGGTCCTTGATAAAAGTCTGCCCGCTCCGTGAGGAGCAGAATAATTCCAGTCTGGATTTCCCAGCCCCCTGGCTAAGATGCTGCCGTCCCTCATATTTAAAGGAATCAGTATTTTTTCATCCTGGTGAGCAGAAACAGCCCCCTTGCGGATAATATGATCTTCAAAATTAATATAATTGTGCCTGGTCTGAAAACTATCGAGAGCCTCAAGTTCCAAAAACTCAAGAATTCGCTCAGCCATTATTTTTCGATTTAAGTCAGCATATTTTTGGGCTACTTTCATATCCTGATAGTATTCAGCTGCCAGTTTCCCCTCCAGAAAAGAATCAGACTTATTTAGATCATACTCTGCTTTCAATTCTAAATCAGCAGCTTTTTTATACTGCTGGCGGCAGTACTGATAGGCCTGTTTTTGATGATAATTGCAGATCTGGAGGCCAAAGTTGCGGGAGCCGCTGTGAATTACCAGATATTTATCTCCATTTTCAGCCTGATTGATTTCAATAAAATGATTGCCGCCTCCCAGACTGCCGATTCCCTTCAGCTGATTATCAGCATCTAGACCCAGCTTTTTAGATACCCGGACTATCTCTTCTTTAAGGTCTGAAGGAATCCTGGGGCTAATCTTCTGATTATGCTTAAAACCATGGGGAATACTGCTGTGGATAAACTGATCCAGCAGCCTGAAATTAATCTCAACTTTCCCCAGTCTGCTGCAGTGCATACCACAGTTGATGTCAACTCTTATCTATAGCAATTAAATTAAATTGCTTATATTTAGCTTCTTTTATATGGTTTACATGTAAATTATATAAAAATGTATTTTATTAACTTTAAGAAATTAATTTAAAATAATTTAAAATTTATTGATCTTTTTCTATTTTATTAATTATACTTTCTATATTATTTTCTTCACCATTAAAGTTAATGTCTTCATTATATTGTTTAACAAATTCGAACATGTTATTTAATATATCTTCTTGATCATAAGTTATTACTTTCTTATCTGAATCAAAGATTTTATTATGCAAATATTCAACTCCACCCCTAATATAACTATTAAAATTGTCAATTGCTTCTTCATATTTTTCTCCATTTTTATATCTAAAAGCTCTATTAAATCTATCTTCTTCATCTGGAAAAGTGTTTATATCTTGGACAGTAATTAATTGAAAAATAAACTCTATCATTTCAGAGTCCGAAATAATTTGTTCTGCATTAATTTTTGTAACATCATTTCCCTTATCTAATTTTGATTTTTTCCCATTTAAAAATCCTATGATTGGAGAAACAAGTAATACATCTAGATTTCTATTAAATAATGTGTTATCACTTAAATTCTTAACATATTTTGCATGTTTTCCTTGGAATATATAAGTTTTTTCAAACATGTTAATTTAACACTCCTATTCTAGTTATAGTTTCTTTTTCCTTATTCATTTTATATAATCTATTTAAATTGTTTTCTAACTCACTTTTAGCATATTTCCAGTCTTTCTCCATAATAATCATTATAGTTTGTTCAGTTACATCAGGTATAACTTTTGATATATTTTTAATATGTTTTTCATCTGTATCAGAAAAAGGTGCATCCATAACTAGTGGATAGGACTCTGTTTCAACTTCACTTATATCATCGTCAATATCATTTACTTTCTCTTTTGCTAAAGATACTATACCAGCAATAAAAGAAAAACTAGCTACCGTTTTTAGGCCTTCTGATTTATCCAATTCATCATCATTTGCAATATCATCAGAAGTTAAAATATACTCATAGTTTTCTTTTAAAATTATATTTCTATTACCATGATATATACGACTAAAAATATCTTTTGTTTTACTTTCTAGTTTGTTTTTTGTACTAATTTCTAGCTTTTTATAATGGTTTTCAAATTTCTTATTAATACTTTCTGCATATTTCAAACAATGTAAAATAAATTTATTTTTTTCATCTTCTTCGGCTATTTTTTCAATCTCACTATTTAAACTTTTAATTTCATTTTCTAATTGTCCTTCTTTTTTTATATAATCTTTTAATTTTTTTCTTCTATCATTTAGATCTGAATTTATTTTATTAACTTCAGCCTCTAATTCACCTACATTAGGCTTGTCCTTAATTTGATCACTCAATTTTTTATTTAGAGATTCAAGTTCTTTGATTTTTTTATTAAATTTTCTTACATCTCTATAAAGATTTTTATATTTATCAGTAAAGTTTTTTCCAATAGAGCTATAATGCCTAATATTATTCTTAAAAAGTCTAATAATTGTTCCAATAGATTCAGGAGGTAGATATTTTTTTAATTCAATCAAGTCATTATAAATTTTAGTTCCTTCTTTAATTTCCTCACCACAAATACATTGTTTCCTCTCATTAATTAAATAATCAATAGTATCTGCATGCATCTCTGGAATACTTTCCTTGTAATCTTTATAATCATCAATTATTTCAATAGCATTCTGCAACAATGGCTGCATGAAAAACATAGGAGATTCTTCTGAAATCAAATTAAATAATTGCTTAATCTTTTCATCTTTCTCCAATTCGTTCTCTTTAATAGCTAATAAGTTATTTTCTATATCATTTTTTAGTTGTTTCGCAGGTAAATTATTTTTGATTTCTGAGTTTAATGATTTTACTTCTTCTTCTAACGATTCAATAACATCCTGATATTCATCAATATTATCTCTAATTTTTTCTAATTTAGTTTCTTTTTCCCCCAAAATCTCTTTTTTTGATTTTAGTTTTTCATTTTTGCTAGAATCAATTTGATTTCTTAATTTACCAATTACACTTATTTTTTTTCCTCCACTTAAATGTTTAATAGCTGAATTTAAAGTTTCTAAACCTAATATACTTTCAACAGCTTCTTTAATATTTTTTTTACCACTTCTGTTATTTTCACCAATTTCTTTTATTTTTTCACCATGAAAAAAGAAATAATCTGATAAATCTTCAGGTAGTATCTTGTTAATAGTGTCAATTTGTTGACTTACATTGAGATACTTTAATTGACCATTCTCAGTCTTGTATTGTATTATTAAATTTGCATTCATGGGTTCAACTTCTCCAGAACTATTTCTATAATAATCTTGTTCTCTAGTAATAATATATTCGGTCTCATTATGTATAAGATTAATTTCTCCAGATACTTTGGCACTATCCTTAGGAGCTAAATTTTCTGCAACAGATTTATTCAAAAGAGTTTTAGTTACAAAATCAGATTCCCCGTATAATATCCATTTAAATGATTTGATCAAAGTTGTTTTTCCGCTGGTGTTAATTCCTAAAATAACAGTTATGTTTTTTTTCTTATTTGTTTCAAAATTAATTTTCTGTTCCCCAATGAATTGTCTGAAATTTTTTAACTTTAAACTTTTTAATAACACTTTCTTACCTCCTCTTTTATCATTTTAATGATTTCATCAGACATCCGAGATATGGTAAATTTCTTGGTTTTCAAGTTATTATTTTCTAACTTTAAAATATTCTTCATAAGTCTTTTTTCTTTTTCATTATCAATTTTTTTCTTCATTTAATATCCCCCCACAAATTATAAATTTTTTTTAGTTTATTTACCAACTTTATGCTTGTATGTGGATTAGAAGACAATTGAGCAAAATCTTCTATTCTTTTTATCTCATTTTTAATTAATGTTTTGTCTTTTTCTAACTCCTCTTTAGGAAAATTAATCAAATCATCAATTGGCCTTGGTATTGTAACAAAATCAAATATTTCTGCATATTCTTTATTTTTAGCATTTCTTAATACTCTTCCCCGCCTTTGTATGTATTCTTTTGGGTTTGTACTACTTGCTAAAATAAATGCAGTTTTAATGTTAGGAATATTCACACCTTCATCTAGACATCTTATAGCTACTAATGCTTGTAAACTTTCTCCTTTACTAAATTCTTCTTTTATTTTTCTTCTTTCAAAAGCATCTTCTTTAGAAGTAAAATGAGCTACTTTCATACCTAATTTATTACCTAAAATCTCACTAACTGCATTTATCTGTCTGATTTCTTCATTATTTATACTTTTAAATTCATAATCAATATCTTCGACAGTTGTTGCTCCACAATAAACTAGTAGATGTTTACTTTTTCTATACCCCTTCATTTTTTCTTCTAGTTTAAATAATTTTTCTTTAGCTCCTGCAATTATTCTAGCTCTTTGAATTGCTAGAAATTTACCTTTTGAATTTAAAGAAATATTACCATTATTATTAATAATACATCTTGCCATTTCAGCAGATAACCTTCTATAATCAAGTAATTCATCATTAGTTAAATTTATTACAATTGGGTAATAATAATATTTAGTTAAATAATTATTTTCAATAGCCTCCTTTAATGTATATCTAAAACAAATATCACCAAAATAATTCATTAATTTATTTGTACCCTCTTGATCCCTGTGTCTAATAATAGTAGCAGATAAAGCCAGTCTAAAATCAATATTCTGATTTAATCTTTTTGAAATTTGATTTGCCCCGAGATTATGTGCTTCATCAGCAATAATTAAAATTTCGTTATCGATTTCATTTATTTTCTGTTGAACAAAATCACTTTTAAATGATCCATTTGTTACTACTAAGCAAAGATTATCTATTATATCTAAGTTGTAATCTATAACTCCATTTTTAAACTTGCTCTTCCAATTTTTCTGTGGAGACTTTGAATATCCAATTATAGGATTCATATTAAATTCTCTTATATCTTTAACCCATTGATCAACTAAATGTTGATATGGACACACAATTATAACAGCTAATTTTTTAGTATTTTTATATAATTTAACTAAAGCTCCTAGAGCAGTATAAGTTTTACCTGTTCCAGTAGCCATATCAAATATGCCTCTATAATTGTTTTCTTTCCAATTATCTATTGCTTTTTTTTGATATTCATATAGTTCAATATTTTCTGGAATTTCTGGATGATAATTTTCAAAATTATATTTATTTTCTTTAAATTTATTGCCGAATTCTTCTTTATCAATTTCATAATTAATATCACTTTTTTTGAATTGAATAATTTTCTCTTTTACTGCTTCTGGAAAATCAATTATTTTAATTTTTTTTGTATTATTTGACCACATTTTATTAAAATCTTTTTCTTTATCAATAACACGCTCTCTACTCTCATTACTCGACCAATCACAAAAAACATCAATAGACTCAAAATTTTTTACAAAAGCAGTTTCAGAATCATTTAAAGAACCTGTAAATGCAACACGGTTATCATAATTATCATATACAACCCCAATTTTTTCGTGATATAATCCTATTCCTTGTTCTTCATAATATGCTATTTTAATATCTAAAGAATTATTTGCTATTAAATGTGCAATTATATTTAGTCTTTCTTCTTCAAAATAATTTTGGGGAGATTTCAAATTTCTTAACAGAGAATTCTTTATCACTTTATTTCTATCTTTATATCCTTTATTAATAGCTTCTATATCTTTTTTATTCAATTTAGGTGAAGCAATCAACTTAATCTTCCCATTATTTTTTAGCAAACCAGTAATTCCTTTAGAAACTTGTAATAGAGAAGATGAAGAAAAAAAACCAACAGCCCTTTTATATAATTTTGAATTATCTAAAATTGGAACATAAAAGTCATTTACTATATCATCATCTGATGAACGATATTTCATTTTTATATTTAGATTTTTAAATGACATAATTAAACACCTTCTCTATATAATAAATTCTTCTAGCGATAATTTTAATTTATCTAATTCTTTAAGAGTATTAAAATAACCAATACTAAATCTTACAGTTCCATGAGGAAATGTTCCTAAAAGCTTATGTGCTTCTGGAGCACAATGTAGTCCTGATCTCACAGCTATATCATATTTTTCATCTAATATTTTTGCAATATCATTAGGGTTATAACCTGAAAAATTGACAGATATAACATTATGATGAAATTGTTTAGGTGGTAAATATAAATTTGTATTAAGAAAACTTTGTAAAATATCTCTTAATATTGATAATAGTTCGTTTTCTTTTTTAAGTATTTTAACAACAGTCTCTTCTTCTATCCATTCTAAGGCAGCATTTAGACCAGCTATCGCTAAAACATTAGTGCTACCCCCTTCAAATTTTTGGGGCAATTTTTGGGGCATTCTTTTTAATTCTGAAGCCGTTCCTGTGCCTCCATGAATAAGGGGGGTTAATTCTATAGCCTTATCATCCATTATAAAACCAGAAACACCAAACGGACCATATAAAGACTTATGTCCAGCCCATACATAATAGTCGATATTATTATAATTTAGATTATTCAAACCAGCTCCTTGAGCACCATCAACTAAAATATTCCCATTATATTTATGGACTAATTTAGCTAATTTGTCAATATCGAATATGTTACCACAAACATTGCTTACATGAGAAATAACTACTAATTTAGGTTTTTTATTTCTAAATTTATTTTCTAACTCTTGAAAATTAATAGTAAAATCTCTGTTAAGATCTATTTTCTGCAATTTAATAACTTCTTTTTCTTCCACATAATTTAATGATCTCAAGGTTGCATTGTGTTCAAAAGGTGAATAATATATATTATCTCCTTTCTCCCAATCAATGCCTTTTATAATTGTATTTATAGCAACGGTAGCAGAAGAAGTAAATATAATATTTTTTTGATCATTCAATTTAAAGAGATTATGCAGTTTACACCTTGTATCTGCTATCAATTCTAATGCTTTAGTAGATTTATTATATCCCCCTCTTCCTGCATTAACTCCATTTTCTCGATAAAAAGTATCCATTGCTTCATATACTATTTGTGGTTTGGGAAAAGTTGTCGCAGCATTATCTAAATAAATCATCCTATCCATCCTTTACCAAAAATTAATTGTTACTATTTAATTCAATATCAAAAAGTTAATTCCTGCAAACAGGCAGACTTCGACAAAAAAATCGCATACTATGATTTAAACAAATCTATTAATAGGTTAATTAATATTTGTTGTTTGTCTTTATCTGAAACAGAATTACCAACACTTTTAAAATTATTTTTTAATTTATTATCTAATATTTTTGCTATACCATTTAATTCAGTTTCTTCAAATGTTCTCTCATACTTATAACCATCTTCAGTTCTAATAATAAATTTATTATTAGAATCAACTTCATTAATTTTTTCAGTTTTATTTTCTATATTATCTATAATATCTTCTAAAGTGTTTAAAAAATCTGATAAGGTATCTCTATTCCAATCAGAAACTTCAAATCCTGTTAAAATTACTGCTAAATTATCAATAAATTCTTTTTTTTCTTTAGGTTCATTTCTTAACAAGTTTAAAATAGAATTTGTTTGGTTACTATAAGTGTGATTTTTAATATCTTCTGGAAGATTATTATACCAATTAACAAACCCTTCACATAAATCTTTTTCTGCACTATTTAATTTCTTAATTATTTTGTTTTCAATTAAATCATATAAAATATTTAGAGCTGAATTCTCTTTTTCAAAAAAGCTTTCAAAAATATTGAATACTTTATTAAAATCTTCATAACTATTAATTTTATTACCTAAAAGTTTTTTAGGAATTATTTCAATCATTAATTCCTGGATGTTAAAAGTTCGAACTGTAAGTAATTTTTTTAATATTTTAGCTTCATTATTCAAAAATCCATTTTCCCTCGCATATTTAGAAAGTGATTGAAACCATTTTTGGATTCCATAATATATACGATATATTTTATTTAAATCATTAAATTTATCATCTTCCATATAATTTGAAAATAAATTTTCCAAGGACCTAATGTACTCAGTAGTATATTTATTGAGAGTTAATATTTCTAAAGTATGTTTATCTGGATTTCTATTTATTTCTTCAAATAGTGTAGATGTAATTTCAACTTCTTCATTATCTTTCCTAATAATAAATCTAAAATCATTTAATCTTAATACAGTTGCCAAAATCATTGGAATTAGCCCCAATCGAACTCCATAAGGCTTTCTGCGTAGTATATTATAAATATCAGAAAATATTATCTTTTTGTTTATATTTTCTTCTAAATATTTATTTATCTCATTTATTAATATTTTAAAATTAGTTTCTAATTTATCGTCATTATTTAAACTAACTTCTTTTTTAAAAACAGGATTAAAAATTAAATTATCATCAGTTTCTAATAAAAGATTAGACTTTCTAAACAAAGTTCTATAGATTAAAAAATCTGGACCATAGCCACTAATACCAAATCTTTTATTAAATCTTTCAAAAAGTATTTTATTAACAATAGTTTTTCTTGCACTTTTTTGAATTCCTGAAATATTATCTTTAACAATTAATTCATTATTAATTTTTGGTGTTATTGAAAAAACTTCATAACATATTTCAGAAACATACTCGATCAAACTCCTTTTATTTCTAATTTTGTTTTTTCTAATCCCTGCATTGTAGAAGTTAGTTTCATTTTCTTCTATGTTAAATAATATTTCTAATTTATTCTCAATTATTTTTTTGCTTTCTAAGATATATGAAAAAAGTTCATCTTCTGCTAATTTATCTTTTTCTAATATTTTAGGATCATGGAGTAATTCAATTTGAGCTTTTAACTCTAAAAGACTTTCATTTAATTCGAGTGGTTTTTTAGGTAAACAAAAAATAACTCTCTCATTATCCATTTTCCTAACATATTTTTTTGCCTTAATGATTTCTTCAGAATTTTCAACTATAATATTAACAATAACTCCATCTAAATAACCTTTTTTATAATTACTTTCTAAATAATTGTTCCAATTATCCACATTAACTAAATCATTTACATCCATGTAATCATAAATAAAATATCTTAACATTTTAAACTCATTGTTATATCTTTTTGCAATAACTGGTGCATTTTTAAAATATTTATTCAGTAGGTATTTACCAGAAAAATCATTTTTTATTTCTTCTTTTTTATTTAATATTAAAGAATGAAAGTTGATTTCACTACCTTCAAAAAACTGAAATTCATCTAAACTTTTACGATATAAAATTATCTTATTTTTTAACAAATTATCGACTAATTCTTCAAAATTTTTATCATCAAGATAATCTAAAGCAAATCTCATTATTTTCCAAGAAGGTGCTATATCAGAAAAAGAATTAATTGCATTAATTAGTCCCAATGTCTTTAAAAATTTAATTTCATCATCATTTCTGGTTTTTTGCAAAGATCTTTTAGTATTTAAATATGCTTCATGGACATTTGTAAAATCAATTTCTTGTTTCATTAGTTCAGAAAAATAATCAAAAATTTGTGGTGGCCTATTAATATTAAATGAATCAGTATCGTTATTATCCATAAATTCACCTAAAGAACTTTTTTCATTAGTTGATAAATAAGTAAAAATAGTTCTTTCATTTTGTGCAATTTTCTGTGATAACTTTGGTAAAATAATTGCAGTCAAAGGATGTAATGGGTAACATCCATATACAATATATTTTTCAATTTCTTTATAACTATAATCTAAATTTAAATCTAACTCTAATAATTTATTTCTTAGATTTTTAAATTGATTAATATATTTATTTTTATATTTATTCCATTTGCTTTTATCTTTATTTAATACATTTGACATTAATTCATAAACATGATTTGAGTACTCTGCAGCATTTAAGGTTCTAAATCTACCTTCAATTTTCTTCCATTCATTTGCTGATTCTTTATTTACATTATTACTATATTGTATTAAATTTTTATGAGAAATTAATAACATATGAACTTCATTTTCTTCACTTCTCGAAGTCATCTCTGCAAATGATTGCAAACTTTCCCCATCAAATGATCTAATATCATTTTCTAATAATTTATTAAACTCATCATAAATAATATAAACTCCCTGATAATCTTTTTTTCTGATTTCATGTGATACTTCTATAAAAATTTCGTTTAAATCACATCCATAAAAATTATTAAAGTCTCCTCCTGCAGTTAACTCTGGATATTTTTCTATAAAATATTCATATAAGTCTTGATCAAAATCATTTATTTTATTAATAAATGATTCTGGTTTTAAATTTAAATCTTCTTTAATTAATTTATAAAAATTATTAAAAGTACTGGGAAAATCATTTTCCCATTGGTTAATCTTATTAATTACAGATTTAAAATAAGTTTTAGGAAAAAACTCTGATAAATTTTCTTTATCTAAACTTCTTTTTAAAGCTAATAATAAAGATTGTTTGAAGTTTTTGCTATTATTTGAAGGTAAAACAACTAAATACTCATGCTTGTTTTCAGTTTCTTTTTCTATTTTTTCCGCTAAGTTATAATTTATCTTTTTAATCTTATTATTTAGGTCTTTAAATTCATCTTTGTTTTCTTTTTTACTTAAAATTGTAGCTAAAATAGTAGCTAATAATGATTTACCAGTTCCATAAGCTCCAGTTAATACTTGAGATCTAGAAATAGAATTATCATAAAAAGGTTGAAATAGCTTTTCAAGTAAAATAGTATTCTTTTTTGTGGGGATAAAAGAATTTATTTTTTCTAAGTCTCCAATATCCAGTTTAATGTTTATTGAATATTTAAAACTTTCAGTAGCACTTATAAAATCACCAATTTTATCTATCACTCTTATCACTTTCCCTATTAATGTTTTTCATAATAATTACTCAATATATCTTCTTTAGATTTTTCATAAATAGTAATAGAATTTAGACCAGCTTGTTTATCAATTCTAATGTATCCTTTTTCTTGCATTTTCTCTAAATAACTAAAAAGCAAATTAACATTTAATTTGAATATACTTGAAACAGATCCTGAAGAATTAAGACTATCAATATTAATTCTATCTGCATTGTCAAAATTGTCTAAAATGCAATAAAATAAAATTTCTACAGGTAAACTTTGCATATTAGGCCTATTTATCTTTAAGCTATTGTCTTCAGAATTAATTAACAAGTTTAATTCACTAAAAGGAGATTTCATCAATTCTTTTTCTGGATCATATTTGGTTTGTTTTAAATCAAACTTATCTTCATTAGATATATACATTTTTCTCAATACATCATAATCACTTTCTAATGATGAAATTGATGGGGGGTTTTCTCCAGTTCGTTTTATATAATCTGTTAATCTATCAATAAATAGTTCTTGATCAAATTCTACATAATTAAAATGGTTAAAAAACCAATACCAAGTTGTTGCTAATTTTTTTTCCTGAGAAAGCTTATAATGTAGTAACCAAAATGTTGATTTATCTTCAAAAAACGGGTCATATTTTAAAATTAAATCAGCAAAATCGGTTTTTTCTTGAATTTTTTCTCCACCTTTATATTTTTCAGTTGTTAAATTAGTTGCTTGCATCCAATAGCGTAAAGACATAATCATATTTTTACCAATTCCTAATTCATCCATGGCATTTATAGTTTCTAGAAAAATATGTGGATAATCCTCTAAAGCATTTAACCCTTTTTTTAGCCAACCACTTCTTATATAAAATTTTTCGTGTTTTGCAAATGTATAATTCATATTTTCTCCTTTATTTAAGATTTCATCATAGTTTTTGTTATAATACAACCATTATGAAAATATGCAATACACTTTTTGCAATGTGTACATCTATCTTCATTTATTTTATATCCATTTTTTACGCTAATTGCATCATAAGGACAAATGTTTGGACAAGCTTCACATCTAATGCAAGTTTGAAACTTTCTTAATTGACACTCAATTCTTTGGAATTTTAATTTAATATTTTTTTCTTCTAAGATAGTAACTTTTAATTCTTTACTACCAATTTTCCCCTTTAATGAAAATAAGGGTTTTTCATTATTAGGATCCATAATTATCACTTCATTTAATAAAGGATTTCCTAGTTCTTTATTTACTATACCAAATGGTTTAAATAGTTCATATAATTCTTTATTAATGGATTCAGTAAGAGTATAACTTTTAGAAGTGTCTCCAGAACCACAAAAATCACCTTCTAAATCTAATTGAACTTCATCATTATCAATACCATTACCACCCTGTCTTGCTTTCCATTTGCCTGTATTTATATATATTTCTGGATCAGGTTTTCCAATATCTTTTGCAAAATTAATTAAAAATTTGTTCCACTCTTTTGCTTTATCTTTAATAAAAATTTTAGATAAAAATTCTGACCAACGAGAATTATTAGGACAGACCCAGCATCCTACTCTAGAAAATCCAAATTTATAAGCGTCATTAAAATCAATTTTTCTACTTAATAAATATAACCAAATATCAGCATCTTTCCAATCAATAATAGGAGATACAACCAATTGTTTAGATATTTTAGGACTTTTAGATATTTTATCATATTTACTTCTTGAACTTGATTCAGATCTTCTAACTCCATAGTAAGTAAGTATTTCTTGATCTTGAGATATTTCTCTGAATAAATTGCCTATTGGACCTGTTTTAAAAATTGTGCAGCACCAACTCATAACTCTAGAGGGAGGACCAATTTTTTTCGATAATTCCATAAAATCTTTTTCAGACTTATCAACAGGTAAAAATGGAGGATGGTTTGGTTTTGACTTTATTCTATTTAAATATTGGTAAGTTGAAGGGAATTCTAGAGTAGTATCACCGAATACATGAAGAATATCTTTTGTTCCAATAGCTCGCATAACAATATCAGAAACTACTGTAGAATCTTTACCTCCAGAAAAAGAAATCACATTCATCCTGTTATTAAATATTTGTCTAGCATTATTTATAAACCTCATAGCATTTTCATCTATAAAATTAAAATGGGATTTGTTGACTTTAACAAATTTATCGAAATTATCTTCTGAATTACTATTCGCTATTTTTTCATTTATTATTTTTACTTTTTCCTCTATATCATCAGAATTATATAATTCATTTAAATTTATATATTTAATTTTTCCATCAACAATATATCTATTAGTTTGAGTTTTCCAAACACTTTTCTTAAATAAATCTAAACCAAGAAAAGCTTTAATCATAATTTTTTCTTCGAAAAAAACAGGTTTTATATCCTTACCTACATAATTACATTCTTCTCCACATTCTGGGCAAATATAATTATCACTTGCATCATCATTATTATCTTTTAATTGTTCCTTAAAATATTTAATAGCATATCTATATATTTTCTTAATATGTCTATTTTTCATTTTTGAAATTTTGTTTTGATATTCTTCTATTAAATCTTTTTCTGACTCATTTGATAAGGCTTTTTTAATTTCAGATTTTAATTTCTGGAAAATTTTAAAATACTTTTCAGTTAAATTGTTTTGATAAAAATATTCTATTAATTCATCTTCTATATCGATATAATTATTTTTATTATATTTAAGTTTTGATATGTTTTTTTCCCCTAATATCGGGACATTACAATTTGTGCACCAATATATAATCACTATAACCACCTTATTTTAATATAATAAATTATATTTATAAATCACATTAATTACTGTGAATAAAAAATAATTTTTGTCGATTTGAGTCTAAATAAATCGATTTTTTCTAATTATTGCTTTTGTTACCTAATATATAATGTTCGTTAAATATTATTGATTTCCTGCCTTAGATCTTTTTCTTTAAGAAAACCTATATTCTTTAGTATGAATTTATGACTAAATATTTTTATAGACTTCGCCTAAATCTTTTTTCAGTCTTTCCTTTAACTTTTTATTCTCTTTTTCAAGTCGTTTAATTTTCCTCTTTAACAAAGCTATTGTAGCATCTTTGTTATCATTATCCATCTTTCTTTTAAGATCTTTAGGATTAGAAATTTTAGATTGCTGATTACGCAAAAACTCAATGCGTTCTCTTATTTCAGGTTTATTATAAACTGTTGGTTTACTAACTCCAGCAGCATTTTTCACACTATTAAAATTAATTTTTTTTCCTTCCTTTAACATTTTGTCAATGACCTTATTAATTTTGTCAGTAGTTTTTTTCTTTCTTTCTTCATGTAATTTTTTTAAATGAGCTTCTCTATCAAAATCTGACATAATTAATTTTCCTTCCTTCCATAAATAATATTACCCTTTTCAATCGTAGAATAAATGTTTTCATAAATCTTTAACAAATCTTGATTCTTTTCTTTCCAATCTTTACGATCATGAATTTTTGCTTGATGAATCATGTTTTTTACACTTTCAATATGAACTTTATATTTGGGAATATCTTTTTCTGATACACAAAGATCTTTACATGGGCTCCCTCCGTCTCTAGTTAGACAAGGAGGGAGTTGAGCAAAATCACATCTACCATTGGCTTTTTTTATACAAAGACCATAAGGAGTGTCAACAGCATCTAACTTATATTTAGTCCATAATGTTTGAAGAATATTTTTTGCCTTTTCAGGGTTTGGATTTTCAACTAAATTTCCGTTTTGTGAAAAGCTGAAAGCACCATTTTTTACAGCTTTATCAAATTGTTTTCTCTTTGTGTCATCAACAATCCTAGCATAATGCGTAGTCATTCTTGGTGAAGCGTGATCCAATAAGCTTTGAAGAGTTACTATATCAACTCCATGATTAATCATCCTCACAGCATAAGTATGCCTAAAAGCATGGTTTTTGAAGTGATATATGTTGCCTTTATTATCACAAATATTATTTTCCCGAGCAAAAACATTTAGAGTATCTCTTACCCATGAAGATGTTGGTGGTTTTCCAGCTCTGCTTCCACTTTTATAGCAAAATAAGTATCGCTCTGGATTATTATATTTATTAGTTTCTTCTTTGCTTTTTTCAATTATTGATGCTATCATACTAGCAAGTTCATCATCAATAGGAATCATATGATTTTTAGTTTTTGTTTTTCTAATATCTGTTTCAAGAACAAATTTATCCTCAATCATGACAAGGCAATCATGTTTTAATGATAAAACATCTGAAATTCTTAATCCAGTTTTGAACATAACCCAAACAATTGCTCTTACAGTCTTATTTAATTCTTTTAACTTAGGTAATAACTGATCAATTATTTGATCGGGAATATGTTTAACTGTTTTAAAATTATCTCTATTACGACTAGGTATATCTGTTGATCGAATTAACCTATTAACATTTTCCTTATAAGCTATATCATAATCATATAGCTGAAAATCATCTAACATGATTTTCAAATGTACCATATAGTGATGAATATATTCAGAAATTATTCCTGCTTTTTTTCTTACAGCTTTTTTATTAAGATGCTCAAGATAGTCTTCAATATGATTTCGAGATAAACACTGAAAATTTGTCCAATTTGGTTCTTTTAAATTAATAAAATTCATGAATTCTTTAAAATATTTTAAATATGTATTAGCAGTAGCCCAACTAAATTGATTTCTAGCTAATAGTCTTGTTTTAAAATATTTCTTAGCAGCTTTTCGATAATGTTTATTGTGAATAGTTGTAAAATCTAGCAAATATACAGATTGAGCAGGGTTGCTATCAATTCCAAATTTCTTTAGATTTTTAACATTCCATACATCTTTTTCCCATTCAATTCGATCATCTAATAATTTGAAAATCTCTTCATAAATTTTTTTGAAAAATAAAGCATTTTTTGTTTTTTTCTTATATACCTTATCTGCTTCTTTCTGATACCTTTCAGTTGAAAGTTTATATCCATTTTTATGCAACCAATTTAACCACTTTATCTCTGCTTCATCAATGTTTAAATCAAAAATTGACTGTGCTTGTGGATAAATTTCAGAAAGAAAACTAGCTAACAATTTATATCTATTGTTTCTAGTCATTAAAGTACTAACTTTCCATTGCAAAGAAAATATTTTTTTATAAGAGTAGTACTTTAATTCTAAATTAATAATTTCGGAATGAAAATTAAAATAAATATTTCTATTTACTGTTTTAGGAAAGTTTTTTGCTTGATCTTTAAAAAAATCTAACTTTCCTATTTCATAAACATTCCATGTGTTATTTTCTAAAAAATAATTAGTTCTTACCCACTCTTCACTTACATCACCGTTTTTTTGAATTTCTTTTTTATAGTAACCAGATAATACATTAATAATATTGTCAACATAGTCATCAGAAAGCACATCAATATTAGTCAAATAATTAGCCAAATTAAACACTCCTTTTAATTATCTTTTTCATCAATCTTGAAAGCATCTTGTGCTTCCTGCTGTTTATTTCTAATGAATTCATCAAATAAGTGGACATACTTATTTATAGTAGTTTGAATATCAGCATGTCCAAGTGCTTCTTGAAGAGATTTAATATCTTGTGTTTCCTGATAATATAAACTTGCAAAAGTATGTCGTAATAAATGGGGATATACATTTAAACCTGTTTTTGTTTCAAGCATGTTAAAAAGAGAATTGACATTCTGATATTCCATAGGCTTTCCTTTATTTTCCCCTTTTAGCTTAATAAAAACAAAATTGCTATCTAGATTAAGTTCATTAAGAACATAATATTCATAATCTTCAAATACATACATAAGGTCATCTGATATATATAATTCTCGAGCAGAATGTCCTTTGATTTTACCTCCATTAATTAATTCTCCGCGATCAACCAGGCAAACTTTATGTCCATTTCTTAAATCAAACTTAAAATCCTCAATAAATAATGATAAAGCTTCTCCAATTCTAATTCCTGTTTGAAATAAGAGCTTAATCAAAAATTTATCACGAATATTATTGCATGCGTTATATAATTTTTCGACCTCTTCATTAGTTAGTGGTTTTATCTTTTTTTTCGGTTCTTTTACTTTTAAGATATTTTTAATTGTAGGTTCGCCTTTGTTAATATGATATAAAAAATCCTTATACTTTCTTTTAGTACCATATACTTTAGAATAAAGATTTTCAGAAATATTACTTCCTGCATCTGTACGATAAAGATAATTATATAAACCTGTAATTACTGTAATATTTAAATTAACAGTAGTTTCTTTTCTACTAAATTCACCTTTGTTAATAGAAGTAACTTTTTTAATTTTTTGATAATCAAATAACCAACCAACAAATTCAGCTAGTTCTTGTATTCCAATTTCAAGATAATTCTTGTTTTTCTCGTCTAAATACCTAAAATAATTCTTCAAAGCATATGCATATGTTTTAAGAGTGTTTCGGCTTCTTCCAAGGTTATCTAAATATTTTAAGTATTTGCAAGCTGGAATGATTGGTTTATATGAATTATCTAATAGAAGATATCGTTTCTTTTCATTGTCTAATATAACCTCTTGTACTTTCATATGCCCTCCCTTTTAAAAAAAAAATAATTTAAATTCTCTAAATAAGATTTATAATATATATTATATCATATATAATAAACTAATCAAACTAATTTTTTGAGATAAATATAAAAATTTAATTATATAAAAAAATAGCATTATAGTGCTATATAATAAACTAATAACACTATAATATACATACTATATATAACGACCCCGACTGTATTGGGAATAATTCTATTTTCGAGGGTGACTGTAAATCCAATCACACTGCCCAGTCCGGGGTGATAATCCGGCATAATCCTAATCTGAGAATTTTTATAGGCTGCATTACTGCAGATAGCAGCAATCTGCTCCACAGCAGTCTCATCTCTTTTTTGCGAAAAGACTCTGGCGGTATTGTATTTTCCCTCAACTAAAAAATAAT